>VFQN01001104.1_pt1 | contig 47196 bp, 63 predicted proteins | sample 3512371 | NCBI WGS metagenome assembly VFQN01 (sample SAMN10412370, study PRJNA504923) | tailings metagenome | isolation source: Replicate 2 from Balatoc abandoned mine | place: Philippines: Itogon, Benguet | collected 2017-08-28
AGGCGTCGGAGAAGATCGAGGAGCTGCAGGAGGAGACGGGCCGCGGGAAGCCGGCGGCCAAGCCGAAGCGAGCGCCGCGGAAGAAGGCGTCGTGAGCGGACGCCGGAGAATCTGCTGAACACGTGAGGCCGGAGAGGGGATGCCTTCTCCGGCTTTTTCATTTTGCTTGACCGGAACTTTGTTCCGCGCTACGGTCCGCCCCAATGGGACGTGGTGCAGTCTTCGGGTACTTAGTGCTAATGAGTGAACCCGTCGGCGTTTCTCCCCGTCCCTCCCCTCGTCCGGAGGGTGGTGCAGGTAAGGGATACTTAGTTAATCTTTAGGTCGCGGGTTCGAGTCCCGCTCGGCCCCCTTTCGATGGGGCCGGTAGCTCAGCGGTAGAGCAAAAGAAAAAGCCCCTTTCCGCTTCATTCCCCCTTCGGTCCTAAATCACCCGCGCGGTGGTGCAGACCCGGCTTACTTATTGGGTAAGTAGAAGCTGGATTCGCCACTTCCCCGCGCGTTCGTCAACAGGGCCGTGGTGTAGGTCAGGGTTACTTCGCTTTTCACGCGGGAGACGCGGGTTCGATTCCCGCCGGCCCTTCGGGGCCGTCGTCTAGTGGTAGGACGCCTTGTACCCTTTCCGTCTCTTCCCGGCCCACTTTTGAAAGGAATCGCCCAATGGCTACCCTGAACCGTCTTGCACGTATCACCACCCACGAGGGCGCTCCCGCCCGCCGGATCGACGCCCTGGCTCAGCTTGAGCGCTCGGTCATGTCCTGCCTGCTGTGGGAGGGCGAGTTCTACGAGAGCGGCGAAACCATCGCCAAGCGGATCGCCGACCTCGTTAAGGAGGTTCCGGCCGAGGATGTCGCGCGCGTCGCGGTCCAGGCGAAGGTCGATATGCGGCTGCGGCACGTCCCGCTGCTGCTCGCCCGGGAGATGCTGCGCACCAAGGAGGGCCGTGGCGCGTTCGGCGGGGTCGCGGAGAAGGTCTTCGCGCGCCCGGACGACATCACCGAGTTCCTCGCCATCTACTGGAAGAGGAATAAGGACGAGCCGCTGGCGAAGCAGGCCAAGCGGCACGTCGGCGGTGCGTTCCGCCGGTTCGACGAGTACCAGCTGGCGAAGTACAACGGCGGCCAGAAGGCCGTCAAGCTGCGCGACGCCATCCGGATCACCCGGCCGAAGCCGCGGGACGCCGAGCAGGCGGAACTGTGGCGGAAGCTCGTGAAGGGAGAGCTAGCCACCCCGGACACCTGGGAGGTCGAGCTCTCGAAGGGCGGCGACAAGCTCGCGGCCTGGACCCGGCTGCTTGCCGAGCAGAAGCTCGGTGGGCTGGCAATGCTCCGCAACATCCGGAACATGCGGGAGGCCGGGGTGCCGGACGAGCTGATCCGGGCGGGCATCGTCCGCATCCACGCCGGGAAGTTGCTCCCCATCAACTTCATCTCGGCCGCGCGGCACAACCCGCAGTTCGAGCCGGAGCTGGAGGCCAAGTTCTTCGAGTGCTTCGCCGGCAAGCCGAAGCTCGCGGGTGACACCGTCGTCCTCATTGACGTGTCCGGGTCGATGAGCGACAAGCTGTCCGGCCGCTCGGAGCTGAGCCGCATGGACGTGGCGTGCTCGCTAGCCATGATCGGGCGGGAGATGTTCGACCACCTCCGGGTGTTCACGTTCTCGAACGACGTGGTCGAGGTGCCGGCCCGGAAGGGGTTCGGCCTGCGGGACGCGATCACCCGCTCGCAGCCGCACGGCGGTACCGAGCTGGGCAAGGCAGTTCGCGCGATGCCGAAGTGCGACCGGCTGGTGGTCATCACGGACGAGCAGAGCCACGACTCGGTCCCGGACCGGTCGGGCTACATGATTAACGTCGCCAGCGCCAAGAACGGCGTCGGGTACGGCCAGTGGCTGCACATCGACGGCTGGTCGGACAAGGTGCTGACGTACATCGCCCGGTACGAGGCGGCCGCCCACGGATGACGGCGGACGAGCTTCGGGAGATCGGGGAATCGTTGTACGGCCCGCGCTGGCAATCCAAGCTGGCGCGGGCCTTGTCCGTTACGCCTCGCGCTGTTCGCTACTGGCTCGCCGGAGCCCGGTCTATCAGCAAGCCGATGGCCAAGCTGATCTGCTCGCTTCGAGCGAAGCCGGACTGACCTCGCCGCAAACTGCCGAGATTTCCTCAAGTCTTGAACGGGAAAAACCGCAGCCTCGTCGGCACGGGTGGTGCTAAACCCACTCCCGTCATCACCACAAGCCATGAGGGCCGACGGATGCAGACCATCGCACAGGACCGCGACGCCGTCACCGTTCCCTCGGAAGACACGGGCTTTTTCGATCTGTCCGAGCTCTGGCTCGACCTCGGCGGCTCCGACTGACGGGTAACCCGCGCGTCGGATTTACACGCCGTGTAGCTTCTACCCGGCAACTTCTACCACCGCCCCCGGCCCTCCGGGGGCGTTCTCGTTCGCCACCGTCAGTCGGCCCCTCCGGCCGCCGACCCGAAGGTGGCCGTGCGGGTTGCGGCACCTGAGGCGGCGGGGTAGGCTGAACCCCACCGTCGCTCCCGTGAAGCCCCGCATGACGCCGCCGACCGAACGCCGCCACGACGCCACCAGCGCCCCGGCCGCCCACAGCGGCGTGGACGAGACGGCCGCCGCCGGCGCGTCCGCCGCCGGCACCGCCGTCACGGGGTTCGGCCCCCCGGCCGCCGCCGGCGAGGTCGGCACCCTTGGCCCCTACCGCGTCGTCAAGGAACTCGGCAAGGGCGGCATGGGCGCCGTCTACGCCGCGCTCGACACCCGCCTCGACCGCCGGCTGGCGCTCAAGGTCATGCTCCCGCAGTTCGCCGCCGCCCCGGCGTCGCGCGAGCGCTTCCTCCGCGAGGCCCGCGCCGCCGCCCGCGTCAAGCACGACCACGTCGTCACCGTGTACGAGGCCGATGAGCGGAACGGGGTGCCGTACATCGCGATGGAGTACCTCGAAGGATACCCGCTTGACGAGTTCCTGAAGAAGAAGGGGAACCCCACGCCGGCGCAGGTGCTGCGGCTGGCCGCCGAGGCGGCCGCGGGGCTGGCGGCGGCGCACCGGCAGGGGCTCGTCCACCGCGACGTGAAGCCCGGCAACCTGTGGCTGGAGGCGCCGGCCGGGCGGGTCAAGGTGCTCGACTTCGGCCTCGCCCGGCCGGTGGACGCCGAGGTCGAGCTGACCAAGAGCGGCGCGATCGTCGGCACCCCGGCGTACATGAGCCCGGAGCAGGCCCGCGGCGAGAAGGTGGACCACCGCACCGACCTGTTCAGCCTCGGCGCCGTCCTCTACCGGCTGCTTGTCGGGCGGCTGCCGTTCCAGGGGCCGAACACGATGGCGGTGCTGATCGCGCTCGGGACCGTGGAGCCGCCGCCCGTCCGCGACCTGAACCCGGCGGTCCCGGAGGAGCTGGCGGCGCTGGTCCACCAGCTCCTCGCGAAGTCTCCCGCCGCCCGCCCGGCGTCGGCGGAGGAGGTGGTGAAGCGGGTCCGGGCGATCATGCAGGGGCAGGCGGCGGCACGGGCGCGGGCGCTGGAGCGGTCGGTGTCGCAGCCGCAGGTGATCCCGTCGCAGGTGATCGTGCCGATCCTGGTGACGGCGCAGGCGGCGAACCCGTTCGCCGAGCTGGACGCGTCCGCGACGGAGTTGGAACCCGCCGTGATCCCGAGAGCGACACCGGCGGGGCGGAAGCCCGGCGGCCGGGCGCAGTGGGCGGTCGCGGCGGGTCTGGCGGCGCTGGTGCTGGCGGTGTTCGGCGGGGTGATCATCGTCGTCCGCAACCGCGACGGTTCGGAGACGAAGATCGAGGTGCCCTCCGGGGCGCCGGTGGCACTGAAGGACGCGAAGACCGGCAAGGTGCCGGCACAGGTGGGGCCGGGCGCGAAGGCGGCGACCGCCGCCACCGCCGATCGGAAGGCGGTCGAGTGGGTGCTGTCGGTCGGGGGAGGGGTAAGGGTGAACGGAGATCAACGCCGCTGGCTACACGCGGCTGATGGGCTCCCCCAAGACGCGCTCACACTCCATGAGGTTTTACTCGCGGACCGCCCCGGGGTCACGGACGCGGGGCTGGCAAACCTCGCGGGGTGTCGCGAGTTGCGAGACGTGTACCTGGAGAAGACGCCGGTCACCGACGCGGGCATGACCCACTTGAAAGGGCTCGACCTCGCCGCCCTGGGTCTCGCCCAGACACGCGTAACGGACGACGGGCTCGCCCACTTCAAGGGCTGCCGCCGGCTCGTCCACCTGAACCTGGGCGGGACGAAGGTGACGGACGCCGGGCTGGCGCACCTCCGCGACAACCCCGAGATGAAGCAACTCGATCTGGCGGCGACCGGCGTGACGGACGCGGCGCTGCCACAGATCAAGGGCTACCCGCGGCTCGACGAGCTGAATCTCGACCGCACGGCCGTAACGGACGCCGGGCTGGCGCACCTGGAGGGGCACCCGAAGCTCGCCGAGGTCAGCCTCGCCCAAACGACGGTGACGGACGCGGGGCTGGCCCACCTACAGGGGTGCAAAGCGCTCACACGCCTGAACGTGACCGCCACGAAGGTGACGGCGAAGGGGCTGGCCGACTTCCACGCCGCCGTCCCCGGGTGCCGGATCGAGCACGAAGGCGGCGTCATCGAAGCAGTCGACGTGGACCGGCGGGCGGCCGAGTGGGTGCTGTCGGTCGGCGGGCGGGTGGCGGTGAACGCCAGGTCGGAGGTGAGGGCCGCCGCCGACCTGCCGAAGGGCGCATTCGCGCTCGTCACCGTCGATCTGGAGGAAAAGCCGGTGACGGCGGCGGGGCTGGCCGCCTTCCGCAATTGCCGCTCCCTCGACACGGTCAACCTGTCGGCGTCGCGGGTGACGGACGAGGGACTGGTTCACTTCCAAGACTGCCCCAAAATGGGGCATCTCATCCTGTCCCGCACGGCGGTGTCGGACGCCGGGCTGGCCCACCTCAAGGACGTGAAGGAGTTGCGGGTGTTGGTCGCGTGGGGCACGAAGGTCACCGACGCCGGGCTGGCCCATCTGAAGGACTGCCCGAAACTGGTCCTGCTCCACATCGACGGCCTGCCGGTGACCGACGCCGGCCTGGACCACCTGACCCACTGCCGGAACCTCAGAAACCTCCAGGTGCGCGGCACGAAGGTGACGGCGGCAGGGCTGGCCCGGTTTCACGCCGCCGTGCCGGGCTGCCTCGTCGAGCACGACGGGGGCAACATCGAGCCGAGGAAGTAACGTGACCCGGCGCGACTCGTCCTTCGCCGTCATCCCCCCGCGAGAGTGGGTCGCCCGTGGAGCCGTGCGAATAGTGTCTTGTCTACGCATCCGGCTGGAATCTCTGAGTTCCGGCCATGCAGCCGGGACGGATTATGCCGTCACCTTCTTGTCGGGCAACTCGGCGGAATCCGTGCAAAGGGGTTCTCGGATTCCGTTCCCCGCGGGAGCTTGGGTTTGCCCACTCGTGAGACGGCATCATGATCCCAACGACTCAGGTCTGCCTGCTGCTGGTCAGTTTTTCCGCATCCCCGGACACCCTGCCGTCTGTCACACAGACCAAAGATGGACGTGCCGGCGACCCGGTCAACCTCCGACTGGTCGGCAGCCGTCACGAGCTGATTTCCGCCTTCCGCGCCGCGGGGTGGTCGATCGCCGATCCGATCAACGTCCGGTCATCCGTCCGGATCGGAGCGAGCGTCGTGCTCGACCGTCCCTACCCCTCGGCCCCGGTCAGCGACCTGTACCTCTACGGCCGGCGGCAGGACATCGCCTTCGAGCGGGCCGTCGGCGGATCGGCCCGGACACGGCATCACGTACGGTTCTGGCAGAACGGCTGCCCACGGGATGGGAAAGCCATCTGGGTCGGGGCGGGGACGTTCGACGTGAAGGTCGGACGGAGCCCGGCGACGGGCAAGCTGACCCACCGGATCGCCCCGGACGTGGACACCGAGCGGGACACGATCCTCACGGACCTCGAACGGACGGGACGGCTCGCGGACCGCAGGGTGACCCCGCTCCGGCAGCCGTTCACCGGGCGGAATGGCGAGGGGGACTGCTACTCCACGGGCGGCGGGATCGGAGAAGGAACGCTACGCTCCTGCCCGTGACGCGCCGGGCATGCGGTTAACCGCACCAGTCTCCGAGCGCGGGGGGTCGCTGCGGGAGGAGGTTGCAGCCACGATCGCGCATAGAGTTCGCCACGCTCTACTCACATGCCGCGACGGCGCGACCGGCACAGCCGGACCTTCCAGACAGGGAAAAGCCCCGCGGCATTGGCGGGGCGAGAGGGTGAGGAGCGGTCTTCTACGCCCGGACGGGGACCGGGACCGGGCGTTGTCGCCCGGCCACGGCGACCGGGATGGCATACGCCACGACCAGGCCGGCGGTGAACGCCCCGAACGTCAGGGACTGCCGCGGCTCCAGGAACAGGTAGTCGCTCACCAGCACGCTCAGCACGACCGCGACCGCCCCCGGCACGCGCCCGGCGCGGACGACCGTCGCCGCCACGGCGACCGCGAACAGGGCGAACGGGAGAATCTGGGCCGCCACGGCCGCGTAACCGGCGGCACACCCGACCGTGACCAGCGGGATCAGGCACAGGCCGTGGCCTGGGAATCGGGGCATCCGGTCTCCTCCTTGAGTACGAACGACTCCCCCTCCCCCGGGTCGATGGCGATCCCGGCGACGCCCTGTCGCCGGAACTCCTCCACGAGCCCCATCAGCGTCGGCCGGACCACCAGCCGGACCTCCCAGTCCGGGTTGCCCGCCCGGGCGAGGAACCCGCCGGCAAGCCGGTGGGAGGAGAAGGCGGTCGCGTACCCGGCCGGTGAGGCGACCGGCCGCCACGGGCTCTCGCCCCGGTGGATCAGCAGCCAGAACGGGTACGGGAGCTGGGAGTACGGCATCGGACTCACGGGGGAGTTGCGGGCTGCCGCTCCCCTCGCAAACGCGGCGCCGGGCGGATTTCCCCTGGGATTTCAGGCGAATCGCCATCGGGCTCGACCGGCCGTCGTGTTCAGAAGCTGGGCGCCGCGGTCAGTTCCAGGGCGGGTCGTGCTTCCCGCGTGCGGCGCGGGTCAGGGTCCAGGCCACCCCGGGTACGCCTGCTGCGAAGATCGCCCCGGTTTGGAACAACTGGACCCGGAGCGGCGGCTTCGGCTTCCCGTTCCGCCCGACCGGGATGTCGGCGAAGAGCAGCGCGTAGAACGTGGTCAGCGCGCCCACAAAGCACGCGATCGCCGAGAGCATGCGGTACACGCCGGCGAGCCACTCGGTCATGCCGGAAGCATACCCGACGAACCGCCTCACCGCGCCCTCCGCTCGCGGGGTCCGTCCCGGTCCTCTCCCTCACGCCCGCTCCCGCACCGGAACCGAGCGGGAAGGCTGAAGCCGCAGCCGCGGCTTGCAACAAAAAAGCAGCGCGGGCTCGCTTGTTGTTGTTGCAACCCCCGCCTCTCGCGTCTTCCGGTCGCTTCCCATCGGCCCCGAGTGGCGGGGCCGCAACCAGAAAGGAGAACGACCCATGACCAACCCAGCCATCTACCGCAAGGAGTACCGCGAGCAGATCGTGTTTACGTCCACCCCGTCGCCGGAGACCTGCAAGCCGCTTCGGAAGTACGGGTTCGATTTCGATCGCCGTACCGGCCAGTGGTTCCGTGTGGACGTGCAAGGCACCTCGACCGACGAGCAGGCCGTCGTGAACAGCGTCGCGGCGTAACCGAACCGGGGCGGGCTGCTTCGGTGGCCCGCCCGCCACAGAAAGGCCCGCCGATGCAGTACCGCTTGAACCTCCTGCCAATCACATCTACAGTCCAAGGCCGCGCAACAGAGTCACGTTTCGAGATGGCGAAGCCCGTAAAGAAAGGTCCGTCCCTTCCGGGGTTCGACTCCGAGATCGAGCCCGAAACGCACCGCCCGTTCGTCGAGCGGGTCGCCCCCACCCCTCGTCCCTTTGCCGAGCAGATCCGCAACGCCCAGCCCGGGCTGTTCGGCGGGCTGCCGCTCAAGGACGGCTCCGTCGTCCGCGACGAGCCACTCGCACAACCGCCGCCGGCAACCTTCGCCGAGCGCATCCGCCCCGAGGTCGCGTCCGGCGAGAAGGCGAAGGCCCGCGACATCATCAAAGCAATCCACACGCTCCACCGGGTCGAACAGGAGAATCGGGCTGCCACGCCAGACGAGCGGGTGTTGTTATCCCGGTTCTGTGGCTTCGGCCCCGTCGCCCTGAGCATCTTCCCCAACCCCGCGACGGGCGAGTACAAGGACGGCTGGCAGGAGTTCGGCGAGGAACTGAAGACCCTCCTGACACCGGAGGAATACGCCTCGGCCAAGGCGACCACGTTCAACGCGTTTTACACTTCACCTCTCGTCATTGATGCCATGCACGCGGCGCTGGACCGGCTCGGCGTTCCTACCGGTGCCACAGTCCTTGAGCCCGGGTGCGGCGGCGCACGGTTCTTCAAGCCGGGCAAGCGCTACATCGGCGTGGAGAAGGACCGCATCTCCGGCCGAATCGCCCGCGCGCTGCACCCCGATCAGGACATCAGGATCGAGGACTTCCAGGACACCCGGCTGCCCGAACTCGACGCGGTGATCGGCAACGTCCCTTTCGCGGACGTGAAGCTCGACCACCACGGGCAGAAGTTCAGCCTGCACGACTACTTTTTCGCCAAGTCCGTCGACTCGCTGAAGCCCGGCGGCGTGCTGGCGCTGGTCACGTCCCATTACACACTCGACAAGCAGAATGCGGCGATCCGCGAGTACCTCTCGAACCAAGCCGACTTCCTCGGCGCGATCCGGCTTCCGTCGGACGCCTTCAAGCGGGAGGGCACGGCGGTCGTCACCGACATCGTGTTCTTGCGGAAGCGGTCGCTCGACGAACCGCCCAGGCACGCCGGCGACTGGCTCCAGACGGAACCCACCGAGATCGACGGCCGCACACTTCCGATCAACGCCTATTTCCAGCACCACCCCGAGATGGTCCTCGGCACCTACAGCGGGAAGGACTCGCTGTACGGCGAGGGCTACAGCGTCACGTCGAACGGCGACCTGACGGAGCAGCTCCGGGCGGCGGTCGAAAGGTTGCCGCGTCACGAGGGATTGACAAGTTATGAGCCCGGGATTGACAAGTTATCGCCCCCGGCGTTCGTCCCTCCTCCTCCTGAACGCCACATCTCCGAAGGCAGCTTCTTCGTCCACGAGGGGCGCATTCACCAGCTCGTCGACGGCCGGGCCGAGCCGGTCGTCTATGGCGGCGGTGAGCTATGGGCGAACGGCGCCATGTTCGGTCGCCGGATGGGAGCGCTGATCGAGCTGCGAGACCTCGCGCGGCGGGTGCTCCAGTCCCAGAACGAGGGCTGGCCCAGTGACGAACGGGACAAGGCCCGTCTCCGCCTGAACCGCGCCTACGATTTCTTCAAGTCCGCCTACGGGCCGATCAACAAGACCACCTTCTCGGAGAACAAGGACGGCACGACCATTCGCCGGATGCCCAACCTGGCGAAGTTCCGGGAAGACCCGGACGCCATGCTGGTCATGGCCCTGGAGGAGTACGACGAGGAGACGGGGACGGCGAAGAAGGCCCCGATCCTGTCGCGCGACGTGGTGGGGCAGACGCCGCCCGTGACGTCCGTGGCCACGGCGGAAGAAGGGCTGCTCGTCTCCCTCAACCAGCGCGGCGTGGTGGACCTGCCGTACATCTCCCAACTCTACGGCAAGCCCGAGGATGCCGTCGTCGCGGAGCTGGCCGACCTGATCTACCAGAACCCGGAGACGCGGGGATGGGAGACCGCCGACCAGTACCTCTCCGGGAACGTCCGGGCGAAGCTCGCAGCTGCGGAGAAGGCCGGGATCGAGCGGAATGTCTCCGCCCTGAAGGCGGTCATCCCCGAGGACGTGCTGCCCGGCGATATCGACGCCCATCTGGGCGCGCCGTGGCTCCCCGCCACCGACATCCAGGCGTTCGCCGCTCACCTGTTCGGGGTCGAGCCGTCCTCGATCACCGTCTCTCACCTGGCGAAGGACGCGGTGTGGTCCCTCGAGGGCGACTGGTCGGCTGAGCGGTCGGTGGCGAACACCGCCGACTACGGCACGGGTCGCGCGTCGGGCCTGTGGCTACTGGATTTGGCTCTCAATCTTCGGAGCCCTACCATCTACGACCCCGTTCCCGGCGACCCGGACAAGCGGCAGGTCAATCAGGAAGAAACGCTCAAGGCCAAGGAGAAGCAGAAGGCCATCAAGGAGGCGTTCCGCTCCTGGATCTTCTCCGACCACGACCGCACCGAGCGCCTCGTCCGGCTCTACAATGACCAGTTCAACTGCCTGCGCCCGCGTCAGTTCGACGGCTCGCACCTCGACTTCCCCGGAATGTCGCATGCTGTCCAGCTCCGGCAGCATCAGAACGACGTCATCTGGCGCGGCATGTCCGGCGGAAATACCCTGATTTCTCATGTGGTTGGGGCCGGAAAAACCTATTCCGCCGCCGCCATAGCGATGAAGATGAAGCAAGCCGGATTGGTTAAGAAGTGTTTACTCGCGGTCCCCAACCACCTCCTCGAACAGTTCGCCCGCGAGTTCCAGCACCTCTACCCGAACGCCAAGCTGCTCGTCGCCACGAAGGACGACTTCACCAAGGAGCGGCGGATGTTCCTGACCGCAAAGATCGCCTCCGGCGACTGGGACGCCATCATCGTCACCCACAGTTCGTTCGAGCGGATCGGCATGTCTCGGGAGTACCAGGAGCGGTTCCTCCGCGAACAGATCGCCGAGTACGACGCGCTGCTCGCCGAGCGGGCGAAGGAGAACTACTCAAAGTCGAAGAGGAATATTCTGAAAGTGATCGAGAAGCAGAAGGCCGCTCGGGAGGCCAAGCTGAAGGATCTGCTCGCCCAGGATAAGAAGGACGACGGACTCGTTTTCGATGAGCTAGGGGTCGATCAAGTCATTGTCGATGAAGTACAAAATTACAAAAACCTGGAGGTGGCAAGCAAGATGGACCGCGTCGCCGGCATCCAGACAGGCGGGTCGGAGCGGGCCTTCGACCTCTACATGAAGGCGAAGTACCTCCACGACCTGCACCCCGGCCACGGACTGATCGGGCTGAGCGGCACGCCGATATCAAACTCGCTGGTCGAGATGTACACGATGCAGCGATTCTTCGACGCCGAAGGCTTGCGCGACCGCGGCATCGACCACTTCGACGCCTGGGCTGCCACGTTCGGCGAGGTCGTCGAGGCGATGGAAATCTCCCCGGACGGCAAGACGCTGAAACCCAGGGCACGCTTCTCGAAATTCATCAACCTGCCCGAGCTCCAGCAGATGTTCCGCTCGTTCGCCGACGTGCAGACGGCGGAGATGCTGAAGCTGCCCCGCCCAACACTTGAGGGTGGCAAGCCCCACGTCATCGCCTGCCCGATGTCGGACGAGCAGCACGCCATCCAGCAGGAGCTGGTCGAGCGGTACGAGCGCATCCGCAATGGCGGCGTCGATCCCCGAGAAGACAATGCGCTGGCCATCACCACCGACGGGCGGAAACTCGCACTCGACGCCCGGATGCTCGACGCGTCGGCGTCGGACTTCCCGGAGTCGAAGGTCAACGCGATGGTCGAGAGCGTCTCCACCATCTGGGAGCGGACGAAGCCGGCCCGGTCCACGCAACTCATCTTCTGCGACTTCGGGGTGAACCCGACCGCGTGGGGCTACTGCGCTTACGACGAGATCGTGGCGAAGCTGACCGCGAAGGGCATCCCCCGGGAGCAGATCGCCGTGGTCGGGGACGCGGACAGCGACGCGAAGAAGCAGGCCATGTTCGAGAAGGTCCGCCAGGGCACGGTCCGGGTGCTGATCGGCTCCACCTCGAAGATGGGGACGGGGACCAACGTGCAGAAGCGGCTGATCGCGCTCCACCACCTCGACGCCCCTTGGAAGCCGGCTGAGGTCGAGCAACGCGACGGGCGGATTCTCCGGCAGGGCAACCAGAACGCCGAGGTGGCGATCTACCGCTACGTCACGGAGGGATCGTTCGACGCGTTCATGTGGCAATGCCTTGAGACTAAAGCAAGATTCATCAACCAGATCATGACCGGGGAGAGCGGGCTTCGCAAAGCCGAGGACGTCGGCGGGCAGGAACTCAGCTACGCCGAGGTCAAAGCCCTCGCCAGCGGCAATCCGTGCTTTCTTGTGCTCGCCGAGGCCGACGTGGAGATTCAGCGTCTCGCCGTCCTCCGCCGGTCCCACCTGGACGAGCAGTACACCAGCCGCGTCAGGCTGAAGGAACTGCCCCAGGCCATCGAGCGGGCGGGCAAGCGGCTCGCCGCGCTGGAGGCGGACGCCAGGATGGTCGCCGGGAACGCTGAGCTGGTCGTCGGCGGGAAGACCATCGGCCACCAGGACACCGCCCTTGCAACGGCCCTCAACCGAGTGCCCGACCAGGTGGACTTCCGGCGCCAGTACCCCGTCGGGAAGTTTCGCGGCCTGACCTTCGGGATCGACAAGCACCCCGGCAGTGCGGCTGACGTGTACCTGGAAGGCCAGGCTTACCGGGCCACGATGCTCTCACGGGAGTCGCAAGGGCCGCGTGCGGTGTGGAACGCGCTGAACCGACTCGCCACGTCCTATGACGAGGTGATCGGGACGGTACGGGCCGACAGGGAGGTGGCGGAGCGACAACTCGCCGACTATCAGGAGCGGATGGGGAAGCCGTTCAGGCACGCCGCGTACCTCGACGAGCTGACCGCCCTCCGCGACCGGCTGAAGGTGGCGCTGTCCGGCACGCCCGCCGAGGGAGAACCTACCGGCCCCGAGCTGGCCGAGCAGATAAAGACGCTGCGGGCGTCTCACCAGGTCGAGGCTGCGCCGGTGCGGGTACGGAAGGTGGAGCCACGGAAACCGGGGCCGAAGGTCGATATTCAGGCCCTGCCAGTACCGGAACCCGTCGTCGAGGAAGCCGAAGAGCCGGAGCCCGTGCCGTCGTTCCGGCAGAGAGTCAGCCGGGGTGGGCAAATGTCGCTATTCTGACCGGCAGGGACGTGAGGTAGCGACATGGAACGGGATGACGTACTCAGGCTTATCAAGTTGTCGTTGGACTCGCTTAACGACGACGTCCACCTACTCGTAAAGAATGTGAACGAGAGGGCGATCACGGCAAAGCTAGGCTGCTACCTACAGGGGCATCTGCCAACGGTGCTGAAGCAACCGAGCTACTTCAAGAGCTTGCCGACGGCTGATCGGCTCCACGCGGACTGCGAGTACAATAAACACGGGGATGGAGCGAAGAAGATCCACTTAGACTCTACGCTGATCAAGCTTGATACTGAAGAATTCTATTACACTCCTGTACCGGATATCATTGTTCATCAGCGTGGTGCAGACGGAGCAAACTTGCTATCCGTCGAAGTCAAGAAGGATGGCGCGCTTGAAGGGCTGGAGCTGCTGCTCGACAAGATGAAGGTAGTAGGATACGTCGGCCCCACTTTGCGGTATCGCTTCGGCATCTATCTGTGCCTAGGGGTGATGGACGGCAATGTGGCCGTCAAAGAGGCGAAGTTCGGGACGCGCGAGCGCATTGATGCAGCGGACAGGGAAGCAGCAAGGGAGTTGGAAAGCAGATGCGTCAGCTTGATAAACAAGAGGGTCACGGCCAAAGGCCGGATGATCCCGCGTCCACATCTGCCGCCGGATGAGGATCAGGAGGCGCGTCTGATTTGCAAGCAGCTGGAGGAAGTGTACGGCCTCGAAGACATAACCGACGAGTTTCCTTGAAAGCGAAAGGCCGGGGATGAGCCCGGCCTTTGCTCAACTCCTGAAGCAGAATTGGCAGCTCGAACAGGTCGTCCCCGCCCGTTTGCCAGCCTCAGTTTCCGTCGGACACAGCAGATCGAGGTTGATCCGCATCGAGTCCTTCCGCACTTCTGGAACGGCGAACACCAGGTCGGCACTCTCCGGCGGCTGGTCCGTCTGCATCCACGCCACGCGAACCCCTTCGGGAACGTGGGGCGGGAAGCCGGTCTCGTCGTCTGCACTGAGCCAGAGGCTGAAGTTGTCCAGCGCCGCCAGCTCCCACAGGACTTCGGCGATCGGGGGCGCACGATACGACCTCGTGTACGCCCAGAACGCGACCTGCGGGCTGTTCTCGGCGACCTCCTTGACCTTCCGGGTGTACCCAGGGCTGTAGAAGTCGCCAGAAACATGAAAGCGGCAGATCACGACACCCTTCCGGTACAACTCGTCGGTCAGCCGGGGGGCGAAATCGTCCCGCTTCGACTGCTCATAGCACCAGGCGATCCGCTCTCTGACCTGCGGGAAGCAAAATCTCGAACGGCGCGCGTAGCAGTGCTTGGCACAGAGCCTCGACCGACCGGGGCAGGTTACCACCGCCGGGAGATCGAAATGGAACACCGACCCACCGAGCTTTTCATTCGACTGGACCAGTAGACCACGAACGTGAGAAGCCACGGTGTGACTCCCTCGCGTGATACCAGTCCCTCCAGGCGATGAGTTCGCAAGGAGGGGATGGCTGAAACGAAGGGAAGCACGCTCACAGTTCGGGGCTTCGCGCAAGGCATCAAAGTGCTTGACGTGACTTATGCAACCGTGCTACGTGTCAATAGCAACTGATTAATGGCTCAAACAAAAGGAAATGCCTATGCAAGCCGACGCTCACATCCCTTGGACCGCAAACTGCGTTTGCACCAGTGGAACAATCGACCTCAGCGACAGTTTTCCAACATGGGAAGAAGCGCGGGCATTCATGCTCGATGAGCTTGAGCGGGCGGCAGACGACTACGGGCATGGAGCGCCTAGCGGGCGTGGGCCGGGATCAAGGATTTATGAGGAAGCGATCCCTGTCTTTACGGCGGCCCCAGTGGACGAAGAGGTAAGTGTACTCATAGCCGATTATCACTGGTCTGTTAAGCAGGCGAGTTGAAGTAGGGAAGGACGCCGGATGACCAAGGAAGAACTCGCCACCATCGCCCGCCAACTCTACGGCCCCCTCTGGAAAGCGAAGCTCTCCCGCGAACTCGGCTGGAGCCGCTTCACCGTCTACCGCTGGGCGGCGGGAAAGACTGCGATCCACAAGGCGGCGGCACGACGCATCCGTGAACTGGCGGAGCAATCCAAGTGACCGACCGCACCCCCGTCACCCTGGAGAGCGTGAACGCCTTCCTCGCAGCAGCCGCGTGGATGCAGTACTGCCGGAAGCCGCTCAACCGGTTCGCGTACCGGGCGGTGCAGAGGCTGGCGGAGAAGCTCGCGGAGGAGCAGGTGGGCGGAAGGGCGAAGAGTTGGGCAGAACGAGAGGAAGGTAGGAAATGACGAGGAAGGCGAATGGGAAAGTGATAATCACCTGCCTGCTGTGTGGCTGCAGCTATGCCTACCCGGGCGACGTCGTGACGTTGGACAAATTAAGGGAGTGCTGCGGCGGCAAGAATTTCAGAGCGGAGACGCGCGGAGACGGCCCCGTCAACCTGTCGCTTCTCGTTGGGGGCAGGGCATGACCTGGATTCCGCTGACGCAGGTGCTCGAAGTGATCGACGCGGCAAAGCATGGCAAGTGGTGTTGGTCCGGCAACTCGCCCTGCAAGTACGTCGAGATCCGCATCGACATGCGGGATAGGCACTGCCTCCTGAAGGACAGGGACGGAAAGCCCATTTCCATTGAAGAACTGAGGTATCAGCACCCGGGAACCGAGCAACTTGCCGGAGCGTGGGCAGAGCGAGAGGAGAGCAGGAAATGAGCGAAGAACACGACTATCCGCGATGGCTGCTCTGGTGGTTCGGGATGGGCCTCGTCACCTTCATTCTCTCCCTACCGAAGATCGTCATCGGGCTCATCGTCGGGAACGACGCGCTTGTCTTCGTCGGGTGCATCTTGGCGACAGTCGGTTCCATGAGCGTGGCTCTGTCCCTTCTCAAAGGCCGAGAACTTGCCGAAAGGTGACAGAGCGAGAGGAGAGTAGGAAGTGAACAACCTGGTAAACATCTGAACCACAAGGAGGAGTCATGAAGAACATTCGCATCGTTTTTGAGTATCCGCGGATTCCGGACCGGAATCACGACTACCGCGCTTACTTCGATGGCGAGGAGGAATTGAACCGGTGCGGGTGGGGAGCGTCGCCGGAAGCGGCACTTGGTGACCTGTTAGGGCAGGAAGACGACATTTCAGGCATCCAGGCCGACTGGAACGCCCGGTGGCGGAACAAACGCCGTTGGATCATCGTTGAAGAAGGCGACGGCTCTTACTCGATCCACGAGCACTCAAAGAACGGCGTTGCGCCACCAACAGCAAAGCCCGGAAAGCGCGAGGTGGCGGCCCGGCTCCTCCAACTCCTCGGAATCGGCCCAGTTGCTCCGCAGGATTACCCGGAGGAGGTTTGCGTCGGCGTGATTGAGCGCGAGTCGGCTGAGGTGCTATCCCTCAACCCAGCGAGAGATAGTGACCCTGCATGACCGAAGCCGTGATCTACGACACCCTCCGCAAGGCTTACTGGCGACCGAACGCTGCTGGTTACACCGACGACATCCGCAAGGCCGGGCTGTACTCGCTTCAGGAGATCGCCGAGCGAAACGCCAAGCTCTCTTGTCGCCGCCTCGTCCCAATTCAGCCGCCCGCCGACGGGCCTTCAACCGGGATTGCTACACCGCAGCCACGCCGCTCAAGCGGAATGGCGGTTCCTCCGCAAGCGGCCCCGCCGCAATTCCTCTTGCCCGTCGCAGCACCAGCGGTGTCGGGCGCTATCCCAGAAGGCCCCGAGTGGCGGGGTCAGAACAGAAGGGAATCGACGTGACAAGCAACCCAATCAAATGCCACCACGACGGGCCGTGGATGATGAGCGACCCGCACCCGAACTGCACCTACCTGCACATCCTTCAGGCGAAGGCAGACGAGATCGGCGCGCGAGCAATTATCGCCGAGGTGCCAAAGCTGATCGGTGGCGAGGGCCATGCGAATGCGCGACTGATCGCCGTCGCCCCGGAGATGGCGGACTGGATCAGGGAGGCGGTCAACGAGTTGTCCGAATGGCTGGAGACTTTCCCGGAAGGCAGCGACAGCAGCGCGGACGTAGTCACGGCGGGCGAACGATTGCTGGCCCGCATTGAAGAACACGATCATGACGGAGAGGCGGCATGACCAGCTTCACGCCTTGGGGCTTCGCAAACCACATCGTCGAGATCGCGCCCGGAATCGTCAGCTATTCGACCCCATCTCACGGCGGCATCCACCTCTCGGACGAGCGGATCGCGGAGATGCCGAAGGCGCTTCAGGACTTCGTGCCGTTCGGCAGTCCCCAACCGGGGCCGGGCCGCTGGTTCGAGGAAGATGCGGATTGGTCCGTCGTCGCACTCGCATTCCCGGAGTTCTTCACCGAGGGAGACGTCCAGGCCGCGCATGCCACGCTGAAGGGGTATCGCCCGGCAGTGTACGAGGCGTTCGTCAGAAACACAGAAGGAAACCAACAGAAAGGACGCTGCATGAAGAGATACGTCGGAGAACGCACCCCGGACGGAGTGTCGGTCCGGGTCATCCCGGAGGACGGGGAGGCATACGAACTCAACCCCCGATTCGATCTTCGCAACCACAGCCCTTCCGGTTATGAGTTCGGATTCGCCGGATCCGGCCCCGCCCAGTTGAGCCTCGCCCTTCTGGCCGACGCGCTCGCAGACGACGAGAAGGCACAGGACAGCTACCAGTCGGTCAAGTTCAAGGTCATCGCCCGGCTCAGCGGGGATCGGTTCGATCTGACCGACGAGCAGATCAAGCAGACGGTCGCCGCGCTGGAGGCGGAGCGCGGAAGGGGGCGGGGATGACCAGGTTCTTTTACTCCGATGCCCTCGCTGCCGCGTGGATGGTCAAGCACTTCGGGATGAAGCTGACCCGCACCCATTGCCACCGTGGGGATGGAGCCTTCGGCGAGAGTATGCAGCCGATTCCGCTCTGGGTTCTCGCACGAGACGTTGAAAACCAGGTAAGCGAGGCCGTCAGGTACTACGTCCACCCCGACAGCCTTCACCTCCTGCAGCCGAAGCCGGGCGACAAGGTGTCCTACTCCTTCGGAGTCGGCCAGTACGCCGGGGAGGCGTGGGATGAAGTGAAAGGCATCATCGCCCCGAACGACGAGGGCTATCCCTACACCGGAAATGGCGAGCCATATGTGCTCGTGGATGGTTGCGACGAGTTTCCGCTGAGCCGCCTGAAGGCGATCTTCCAGCGTGACGGCAAGCCCTTCATGTGGCCCGAGAGCGAGGCTGCGTGACGCTGGCCTTCCTCTCCCTCGGCTACGCACCTCAGACCGGTAAAGCTGGAATAGACCAGGCAGTCTCAATGAAGCGGCAACTCCGCGCCGTCCTCGGCTCGGTGGACGGTGCCTACGCGCTGATCTCCCCCGGCAAGGACCAGAAGTGCGAGGTGCGCGTGGCGTTCGACCGCTCGTTCCCCGAGGCGGAGGGGTGGGCGAAGCAGGCGGAGGGGCTGGCGGCGGGGATATGGGCGTCGCTGGCTGGGCGGCGGCAGGAGCGGGAGTCGGCATGTCGATCGTGAAAGCCGTTCCCCCGATGAAGCCCAGAGAGTTCCTGCTCCAGATGGCGGTCGCCGACTTGTTCGGCACGATGCGGAACACCGTGCTGTTCAACTTCCAGTTCGGCGGCGGCGAGATGGACGTCTGCTGCATCACCAAAGCGGGCTACGTCCGCGAGGTCGAGGTGAAGTGCAGCATGGCCGACTGGAACGCCGACCAGCACAAGGACAAGTGGAAGAAGGGCGGGTGGTGCGAGAAGCAGCGCGCGAAGGTCTGCGAGTTTTACTACGCCGTGCCATCGGAGTTGCTCGACCGCGTACCGGATTGGATCCCACCGGAGGCGGGGTTGATCGAGGTGTCGTGGTTCCAGGGTAGCTACGCACGGTTCCGCGCCGAGATACGTCGCCCGGCGAAACGCTGCAGCAAGCACAAGCTGACCGAGCAGGAGTGGCAGGGCATCTGCCGCCATCTCTACTACCGCCACCGGAGTGCCCTGACCTCCCGGCATCTTGACCTGCTTCGCAAGCATTACGCGGAGGCGGCGACGGTGTGACCGAGCCCACCGCCCAGGACATCGACAACTCCCGCCGCAGGCATGAGATCGCCGACCGCTTTCGCGCTCAAGCCACCCAGGCCGAAGCCCTTGCCTGCTCGCTGTTCGGTCCCGGCTGGAAGCCCACCGGCTACCACTACCTCGTCGAGAAGGACGCCGAGGACGAGACACGCCGCACGAACTCCAAGCCCGTCCCGTCCGCCACGGTCATCTCGGTGGAGAATGGCGGGGTGAAGCGGCACTTTCGGGTGGAGACGATGACCGAGTGCGAAACCCCGGAGGCCGGGTTCGGCGACATGCTGATGGAACCGCACCCCACCAAGGGCTTCGAGCACCGCGGCCAGTGGTGCCGGCTTCACCGTTTCAGCCTCTGCTGGGGTTGGTACGAGGCGAATTATCGGCCTGCCTCCGCAGAGCGGCTGGCGGCGGCGAGAGAGAAGCGGCAGGCGAAGGCGGTGGAGCGTGAGGCGGAAGCGGCTCCTCTCTTTGCAGAGTTGATCCGCGAAGAGGGATACGTGCAACCAAGGAGGAAAGGCAGGATGCCATGAAGGCTACGATCTACGACGACCACGACGCATTCGAGAGCGGCCCGGCAGGAAGCGTGTATTACCTCGGTGGCGGGGCGATCATCAAGTGCCCCGGCTGCGGCAGTGAATCCGCGTGCGACGAACGCAGCGACGACAACCACCCGAGTTGGGTGATGGACAAGGCCACGCATACCTGGAGCCCGTCGGTCCACCACAACAAGGGGTGCGGTTGGCACGGGTGGCTCAAGAACGGCGAGTGGGTGTCCGTATGACTGAAGAGCAAAAGCCACTCAGCCTACCTGCACTGGTTCCGCCGACCGACGAGGAGGTGAAGCAGTGGACGCTTCGCAACTGGCAAGCAGTGCAGCCCACACTGCTCTCGGGCCTCCACCCGGAGATTCTCCGCCTGTCGATCCCGACGATGTTCTTCTCGATCCCGATTGCGGAGGTGCAACCGGACTGGCTCGACTGCTTCGACGGGAAAGATAATCCCCATGTCTTCAGGCGAATCGTCGAGTACGGACATGAGGCGCTGAAGGAGTTCCCCGATGGCGTGTTTTTCAAGCTCGACAGCCGGAGCTCGAAGGACTGGGGCATCGTCCGGTACACCGCGGAGAACATTGAGGAGCTGCCGGGGCACATCTTCGGCAGTGAGCGGATGCTCGACGACCTGGCGGTGCAGCGGCACCACCGGGACGCCATCGTGCTCTGCTTCCGCCAGTGGATCGAATTGGGCGAGGAGTACCGGGTGTTCGTGAAGGACCGGCAGATTCAGGGGATCACGCGGTACGACTACCGCGACCCGCCGAAGCGGGAGCACACGCCTGAAATCGTGACGGCGGTGGAGCACCGGGCGGCGGCGTTACTCGACGCGATCAACCCGCACTTCCTGCTCGACGACTACGTGTTCGACATCGGGATGCGAGAGGGCGTCCTGATCGAGATCAACCCCTACGGGCTTTCGGACCCCTGTCTTTTCGGCTCGTACCAGAGCATCCGGGGGTTCGCTGCGTGACCCGCAAGCCGCGCTGTCCCGTCAGTGGCGACCCGCACCAGGACAGGCCTTGAATTGATTTGCATGGCAAAGTAGTCTGTGGCCAACGGCGATTGCCTCGGCTGCCACCGAGGCCCCGTTCGACTCCAACCAAGGTGGAAAACACATGCGATGGGAACGTGCCCCGGCTTTCGTCCGCCTGATCTGCCTGCTGCTCGGAGCCGGCTCCTTCGGGGTGGCGTGGTGGCTAACCTGGATGGGCCAATCGGGCATCGAAGACGTTCCGCCGCCCTTCATCCTGGTGTCGGGACTTGCTGGCATCGGGTTCTCCTGCCTCGCCGTACTCGGCCGATACCCACGTCCCAGCGTCTCATGAGGCGGCAGGTAGCGGTTAACCCCCCGTCCCTCCCGCGGTTGACCAGTTACAACCGCAGGGAGAACCAGCCATGCTGAGGACCGCCGTCGGCGTCGTGATCGGGGTCACCGTGGGGATGTTCCTGCTCGCCTGCTGGGGCGGGTACGACGGGTACGTGAACGGACTCCCGAGCGCCAAGCTCGCTCCCGGACTGGAAGCTGCGGCGACGGAGGCGGTCGTCGTTCCGGTCTTCTACTTCTGGATGGGGATGCTTCCCGGGGCCGTCATCGGCGGCGCGGCCGGGTTCGGGAGCTGGCTCGTGCGGCCACGCGGGGCCACTCTCGGGCAGGCCTGACGACGGGACCAACTGCTACGATTCGTGAAGGCGGCCGAGGCGCTTCACCCCGGCACGTCGAGCATCAGATCCGCCGACTGCGGGCCATTCCCGAGATGCCCGTGATACCGCCAACCGATTTCTACTTTCACACGCTTCCCGCTGAGACTTGGAGGCGGGCTGCCGTCCTCGGGATGGGTTTGTCGGATGTTGGACTGCCGCCCGCTGGGCACCTGGCCGTAGACGACGACCGGGATGCGGTCGAGGCTGTGGCCGTTGATCTGCCAGAGTACCCGGCCGTCCGCGTCCGTCACAGTGAGGTAGGACAGGCCGGTTGCGTGCTTCAGGTACGCGAGGTGGAACTCGACCCGGTCCTTCGTCGCCTCCGGCCGGATGGCCACCTGCGGGGGGAGGGGCGTCAAGCCGTCTCGCACCCCCAGAACGGCGCAGCCCGCAAACCACGTCACGGCGAGCAGGCAGACCCACGAGCAGGGGCGCAGCGTTGACATCGAACTCCACCGTCGTGAAACCGGGCGGAAGGACGATAGCCGCCACCCACCTGAGCACAAGCCGGGAAGCGGCTCGGTGACCGGCCTGGAATCGGAGGAAACCGCGGCTTTGGCCGTCAGGACGCCGTTTGCGGATTAACGGGATAGCCGCTCGGCCGCATGGCTAGCTCCGGGTCGAGGGTCACGGATCGCGCGTGGTGGCATGACCAGACTGCACTGGGCGTTGTTGGTCCCGTACCTGACGCTTGCGGCCGCGTTCGGCGGGTGGCGTGGTCCGGAACTCGGGTGGGGAGTCTGGTGCCTGCTGCTCCCACCGCTCGCCTGGGGAGCCGTGGCCACGCTCCCGCGCTTCCGAGGTGCCGTCCCGTTCCGGGCGGTAGCGGTCATGACCGGGTTCGGAGCCGCCGCCCTCGGCGCAGGCGCGGTAGGAATCGCCTGGGGTGTTGCTGACGCGACTCAGCGGTGGTCGGCCGATCCCGCGGTGCGGGCGGCGTGCGGCGCCGCGCTCGGGTTCGTCGGCACCGGCCTGACGTGGTTGTTCGCCCCTTCCCGCCCTACCGACATGGCGACTTGAGCGAAAATCGGCGACAGTCCGATGGGGAGTTTTTGTTTTAGAGTGGATCGCTGTCGGCAGGACGCCCCGGGCAACTTTAATCAATCCGGCGCGGCGGTTGCTGAGACTCCGGCAGAAGACAACTCCCACCCTCAAGGACGAGGCCGCCATGCTCGTGCTTACCCGCAAGACCGGCCAGGAAATCGTCATCGACGGCGACATCCGCATCACCGTGACGTCGATCGGCGACGGCCGGGTCAAGCTCGGGATCTCCGCTCCTTCCGACGTAAAAGTAGACCGGGCTGAGGTCGCCGCACGCATCGCAGCTGAGGAGGCCGAGGCCTCCGTCCTCGTCTGCGGTTGACGCCCGCCCAAACCCCGCGTATACCCCGTCCACTCGGCCAAGACGGCCGTTTCACGGGCATGGAAGTCCGGGTGAACACCCCGCCGCCTGACCCTCGGGTCGGCCGGCGGGGTTGTTGCTTTTTCAGGGCCATAGAACGCTTTTCAAGCCCAACCGGCACTGGCGCAAAATGATCCAAGCACTGTGCGAAAAGTGGGTAAGCTGCGCTGCCAGGTGAGAAGGGCATTGCCCTCGGGATGCTGATCACCTCTACGGCGTGACGGCCTCGCTTGCCGGCCGATCCGCTGGCGCATACCCCTTCCGTGCCCGCAGAGGTGTCTGCGATGACGTTCGTCGAGGTGGTGGCGGAGCTGCGAGCGAAGCACCCGAAAGCCGTGTTGAGCCCGTCGATCAGGCATGGGGCGGCGTTCACCCGGGCGGCCCGGATCAGCTTCAAGAAGGACAAGGGCGGGATGTATTCGGGCCGGGACGCTGACGGCCACGAAGTGCTGGTCTACTTCAACGACACCGCAAACTTGCTCAGCTGCACCGAGATGGAGCCCGACCTCGGTCCGGACGAGGAGTAGCAGTCCCGCCTTCGCCGTCCACCCATCGGGAGATCAGCATGCGGCCGACCCTCTCCGACCGCTACCCAATCGGCGAAAGCGCTTTCGCGGATGTCGAGCGGTTGCTCGGGGTCACGCTCCCACCTGCCTTGCGGGCCGTCGTCCGTGAGGTGAACGGCGGAAGGCCGTCGCCACGGTACGTCCCGTGCGCCGTCTACAGCGGGGAGACGGAGGTGCCGGTGTACGAGTTCGCCCGGTGGGACGACCCGACCGGTTACGCGGCCCAGTGCCAGGCGTTCCACTCCGACCTCGGCGTGCCCCGACGTTATTTGGTGCTCGCGACGACCGACGCGGACACGTTCTTCGTGGACCTGGAGGACCCGGGCTTGCGGGTGATGTACTTCCAGTACGTCGAAGGAGGCTACGAGTCGCACTTCGGCGATGGCGAGATGGACTGCGCTGCCAATTCCCTTGACGCGTTCATGGATAGCTTCTTCGACCGCGAGAACGGGTAGGCTGCGACCGCTCAAGCCGCTTACCCAGCCTGCCGATATTCCCGGGTCTCACGGAGCCGGACTGGATGACGACGCCCGAACGCCCCAAGCGTTGCTGCCCGAAGTGCCAGGCCACGAGCTACCTGTTCCGAGCCAGGAAGACTGTAGAGGACGGCAAGTTCGTCGAGACGAAGCACCGGTGCCGGTCCTGCTCGCACCAGTGGTGGGATCGCGTTCCAGCCGAGGCGAAGGACGAGGCGGCGTGACCGAGGAGGATCGCGCCTTCCAGACCGGTGCTCAGCTGCCCTACTTGGCCTTGGGCACCAGGATGAACAGCCGTGCCGACTCGATGTCGAGCAGGGCCTTCTTCGCCAGCATCCAGTCGCTCCCGAGGACCCCGTCGACCGTTTTCTCGCCGGCACCCTTGAACCCGGCGTTGACGTGGCCGATGTCGATCACCAGGATCGACACATCCTTCTCCTCGTGCGCCCCGATCTTGACCGCTTTCGCCCGGGTCGTCGAGACCGCGATCCCGCCTCCTCCGAGGCCGCCCACCATCCCGCCCGTCTTGTCCACGCTCAACCCGAGCGACTTCGCGGCGTCAGGCGTGAGCAAGGTGACACTCGACCCGTTGTCGACCACAAGCCGCAGGTCGCGCTTGCCTGACTGGCCTTCGACGCACATCTCGGCCACGAGATGCCCCGTCTTCATGCGTTCGAGCGGAATGCCGGTGTAGCCCAGCTTGGTCAACGCTCGTTCCAGCACGTCGCTGGGCACACGCTCGGACTTGGTACCTTTCGGCGGCTGCGCCTTGACCGGAGCGTTCCCGAGCAGAACGCACGTTAACAGCAGCCAGGTCAGCCCTGAGCGAGATGGCACGGTGTCGCCCTCCAGTGGTTGAGCCCAAGGTTACGACGCGGGGTCACTTCGCATCCGGGAACCGCTCGACGTGGGTGTCGCCGTCCCGCCCGAAGTACACCACCCGGCGACCGGTGAGCTGGGCGAAGTAGCCCACGCACCCCGCCGCCGTCGCTTGCGCGACAAACTCGGGGAACTTGTGCTCCCCACGCTGACTGCGCTTCACCGCCGCACCGACGCCGTCGGCACTGAAGGCAGTGGCGATGTTGTCGCAACTCATCCCCAGCGGCTGGACGTGCGATTCGCCGTCCGGCAGATAGTAGGTCGTCTCGGAACGCGTGAAGTCCACGTGATACCGCTCCACGCCGATGTCGAGCAGTCGTCGTACCACCTCCGGAAAGGCGATCTCGCCCGACAGGGTCAGGCGCTTGCACTCGGTCATCACCGCGATCCGGTCTTGCTGCGTCATTGGTCTGCCTCGGGTTAATCAACGGGCATGGCCTTCAGGCCGTGCCGGGCCGCAATCGCGGACATCACCTCTCGGACGGCCTTCTGCTGTTCCGGGGTGAGGAAGCCGAAGAACTCCGCGTCGTTCAGGTCTGCGAGTTCCGCGAGGACGGGCACGAGCTTCCGTCCAGCCGGGGTGAGGGCCACTCGCTGGAACCGCTTGTCCTCTTTCTCTGCCGTGCGGGTGAGCAGTTTCTTTGCCCGCAAACGCTCGACCAGCTTGGACACCCCGCCGCGGGTAATACCCATCTCCTCCGCAAGACGGCTCGGAGCCACCTCCCCCAGGGCGAGGAGTTGCCGGAGCACCACCCACTCGGCCACCGTGACCCCGTGCGCCTCCACCTTCCGCTGGAAGGCGTGGGAGACGTGGTTGGAGACAAGCCGTAACCAGAAGCCCAAGTGCGTGTCGAGAGGACTGGCCATGTGGTTTCCTAGTCAACTATTCGACAGGATAGCGGCTTCGGCTGAACAAACAAGTGAAGGATTAGGGCATCTCCCTTCGGGCCGGCGTGTCCAGGACTCCGCTACGCTCGGTCGCTGTGCGACGCCTGCGGATCCTTCCCCCGCCTGACGCAGCGGTGACGGGGGGAGGGCACTAACTTTGTTAGCGCTTTCCCGTGCTGAGAAGAAATTCTTCGGGCCGATCAGACTGTGGCGTGAATCGGAAGTTCCGCTCGGGGACGCCATCTACTGTAAGGCCATCGGCGTACTTTCCGCCCTTCTCCACGCCGAACCCGTACCACCCCGGATCCACCCCCTCGTAATGGCAGAGAAGTATCTCCTGCGAACTCTCAGGGGATGGTCGAAAGTACATGTCTTCGGTTGCCGAGAGGTCGAATCTGCCCTCTGAGAGACTGACTCGGCTGAGACGGCTGATTCCGCCCGGAACGGTGATACGCGCGCCAGGCTCCGAGGGCACCTTGAGCCGAGCAGCGACGATGTACTTCCTCTGCGGATCGATTGGGCGCTGATCAGCTGTGGGGATGGAGGAGGGGCTGACGTGAACGGGCGCGGGTGGTGACGGTGGTGTCTCCTTCGGAGGAGAGGGATCCCGGCCTTTCACCACTGGGGGGTTCGGCGGCGGCTCCTTGATCTGCGAGTGCTGGGCGAACCACGGTGTGCGGTGCTCGATGTAGTTCGCCGCGAAGGTGGCGGCGACGAACAGGGCGACGGTGGCGATGATCCCTCCACGACTGAATACTCGTCCGCAGACTCCGCGCAGACTCCTCATCGCATGCCCCTCCTCGTAGGTGACATCACTCCAGATGGGTGCTCGACTCCGTGGCCTGGCAGACTGTTCGTGTCCACCAATGCTATCTTGACGCGCAAACCGGTCAGAGCGGCTAGTCGCTCTCCATTCGCGGCTGACAGAAGCTTGGCTTCGTGCTACGCAGGAATTTATCGGCTAGGCCGTAGGTAAGCGGCTGGCGAGTTATGACGGGAGATGAAACGATAACGCCGTCGCGTGCTCCCGGGGTTCCGTCCCTGCGGGACCGGCTCTGCCGCCATCCCGCCCGCTGACGCAAAAATGCCAACTAAGGGGCTGCGGCCCGGAAGGAGAGGATGAGTGAAACCAGCTGTCGCCCAATACGTCGGTTCGTTCGAGGCACTTGATCGGCAACTCGCCTACGAGTCCATTTCCGCCGACCCCGAGAACTACCACCGCTGCGTCGCCCGAGAGCGAACGCTGGAGATCGAGGTGTGCCGAGAAGCCGGTATCCCCTTCTTCCTGATCCTTGACACGCCAGAGACGCGGGCCGTCCGCATGGCGGGCCACGGCGGACAAGACCCGTTTAAGCGGCACCTGCTCTACGATGCCGACCGCAACCCGGTCGAGTCTCTGGCCGGGCACGAGGTGCTACTCCGGAGCAGCGTGCCTCACGAAAGATCGCCACTGCAGTTCATCGAGTCGCTCGGTGGCGTGAACGTCACCGATTGGGGTTCTCAGCAGAAGACGCTGGAGTGGTACAAGCATGTCCGCCCGGAGTTCCTGAAGCGCCGGATGGCGTGGTTCCCGATCGGTGCAGCCCTGGATCAGGATCTGACCGCGTACCGCGGGGATCACGGGCTTTTCTTCGCAAAGACCAGCTTCAAGGCCCACTCCGGATTGACCGACAGCCTCGTGTCGTTGCTCGGCTACGACATCGAGATGATGCCCGCGACAACCGAAGTGATCGTCTCGGAGCCGCTCAGTATCTGGCAGGACTGCCGAGGCAAACAGGAGTACCGCTGCTACGTAGTGCGGAACACGGTAAGCTCGATCTCCCGATACATCGACTACGACACTGACTACACCATTCCCGAGGCAATCTCGGAGTTTGCCAACTCCTTCGTCATAGCCCACAAGAGCACGCTTCCCGACTGCTACGTCCTCGACTTGGCTGAGGCGGAGCAAGGGCTTGTGGTGATCGAACTGAACGGCATCGTGGCTTCGGGTAGATACGAGAAGAACGACTTTCGGAAGCTGCTTGCCGACTTGGGCAAGTCATGATCGGCTTCTGCACCGGGAACGAGGGAACCGTCCCCTGCCGCTGCGGGGCCACGTGCTGTCCGTCCGTATGCCGACCGAGCGTTGACGGGTGGGTACGGATGGGCGAAGAGCTGAAGCTCGAACCGCCCCGCTCGCCTGCGAACAGGCACGAGCGGCGCAGGCAGGCGAAGCTGCTAGGTCACGTCCAACGTCCACCGCTCAGAAGTCGGCGTCGAGCACGATCCGGTAACGCGCCTTGCCTGCCTCCAAGTGCTCGAACGCCTCGTTGATCCGGCTCATCGGGAAGTGCTCGGTCGTCGGCAGAACCTTGTGCCGCGCGGCGAACGCCAGCATCTTCTCGATCGCCACCGGCGACCCGGTCGGGGAGCCCGACACGCACTGCTGGCCGAAGATCACCGGGATGATGGGCACCGGGATCGGCTCCAGCACGGCCCCCACGACGTGCATCCGCCCCTCCGGGGCCAGCGTGCCAAGCATGGCGGGCCAGTCCAGCGGGACGTTGGTGGTGACCACGAGCAGGTCGAGCGACTTGGCGATCTTCTTGACCGCCTCCGAGTCGCGGGTCGAGACCACCCGATGCGCCCCGAACCCGCGGGCCTCGTCGAACTTCTTGTCGCTGGACGTGAACGCGGTCACCTCGCACCCGTAGGCGGCGGCGAACTTCACCCCCATGTGGCCGAGCCCACCGATGCCCACGACCCCGACCCGGTCGGTCGGGTGGGCGTACATCGCGATCGGGTTGAACACGGTGATCCCGCCGCACAGCAGAGGACCGGCGTCGGCCGCCGGCAGGTTCTCCGGGAGCGGGAGCGTCCAGGCCCAGTGCGCGCGGACGCGGGTGGCGAACCCGCCCCGGTGGCCGACGATGGTCGGCACGGCCTCGGCACACAGCTGGTTGTCGCCGGACTTGCACGGCCGGCAGTGCATGCAGCTCCCCGCCGTCCAGCCGATCCCGACCCGCTGCCCGACCTTCAGCCCCTTCGCCGCCGACCCGACCGCGGCGACCGTGCCGACCACCTCGTGCCCGAGTACCGCGGGGTAGGTCGACATGCCCCACTCGTCGTTCAGCACGGACAGGTCGGAGTGGCAGATCCCGCAGTGCTCGACCCGGACCTCCACCTCTTCGGCCCCGAGCGGGCCGAGGTCGATCTGCTGCCGCACCATCTTCTGCCTGGTGCCCGGGGCCACCCACGCGTCGATCAACGCCATCCCGTCTTCCTCCGCCGAGGCCGTCGCGCCGCGAGCGCCAAACGAGTTCGCGGCGGGTCGGTGTGCGGGAATTGTCCGAAGCCGCCTCGTCCTGGACAAGTCAACCGCTGCCTGCCGCCGCCGAGCTAGGGCCTGCCCGTCCGTGTGCCAACCGAGCAATCAAAGGGTACGGCTCAGCGGCCGAAGACGCGGACCCGCCGGAAGTCCTGCGCGTACCACGCGGCGGCGGCGAGGAAGGCGGCACCCACGACCGCCAGCGGCAGGGCAACCCCGAGGGGCGTCGGCTGCCCGTTCAGGTCCGCGACCAGCCAGGCCGCGTTCATCGCGATCCAGCAGTTCAGCCCCAGGTCGGCGAACAGCAGGCCCCGCTTCTGCCGCCATCCGGCGACCACCAGCCAGAGCCCCGTGACGACGGTCAGTGCCACGAAGACGTAGGCCGGCCACGCCAGCTTGCACATCCACAGTGCGTCCATTGCGAACCAGGTGAACGAGTTGAGAGGGTCGACGACCCGCTTGGCGAACGACCGCGGCGCTTCGCCCCCACCCCGCGACCCGCCCGACGTGCCTTCCGTCTCGTTCATCGTGACGCCCCGGACGGGTCCTACACCATCGGCCGCCGCTTGTGATCCACCGCCTGCTTGACGGCGACCACGACCACGCCGGCGAGGACGATCAGCCCGAGGTCGATCGCCAGCCGCTCCAGCCCCTCGACCGCCAGCGACCAGTTGCCCGCCACCGGCCCCATCCCGATCAGTGCGGCCGCCGGGACGATGGTCAGCGCGATCAGCGGCCCGGCGATCACACTCCGGCGGTACGCCGCCAGCATGACGACCCCGGCCACCGCGCCGCACGCCGAGACGAGCAGCGCCGGAGGCTCGGGGTGGGAGATGCGGCCCACCTCGGGGTTGGTCAGCAGGTCGGTGCTCGACACCGCCCCGACCACCTGCAGCGCCCAGAACACGAGCGCGGCCGTCAGGATCAGCACCGCGTACCCGACGGCGGCCGAGTACAGCCCGCGGCCCGCCACCGCCCACCGGCGGAGGACCAGCCCGAGCGGGATCTTGGCCACCGGCTCGAACCCCGGCGCGATGATCGCCGACGCCACGAACGCGATCACCTGGGGGACCGGCTCGGACACCAGGCCGACGGCCGCCACCGCCCCGCCGAGGGCCATGAGCGCGACGTAGTTCGGCGTCACCCGCCCCTGGTGCCGGAGCCCCGTCTCCATCTCCTCCCAGATCGCCTCGTCGCGGTCCCCCTCGACCTTCTCGTCGTGCGCCGGGTCGATGAAGCTCGCCGCCTCCGCCGTGACCACCGACACCGGCCCCTCGACCCCCGCCACCCGGCGCAGGACCTCGTCGGCACCGCGGTTCAGGACGTGGACGGTCACCACGTCACCGGGCGGCTTGAGGGACGCCCCGCGTGACACCGACAGGCCGATCACGTCGTCGAGGGCGAGCATCCCGGCGGCCAGGGAGTCTGTCACCGAGGCGGGGACGGCGATGGTGAGTGTGCGGTGCATGGCGTTCCGGCCCGAAGACGCGACGCCAGGAGTCGGCCCCGAGCGCATCCCAGGGACAAGGGGCTGTCGCGGGCCGTGAACCGGGCGACCACCGGCTTGCAATCGTGATGCCGCGTCGGAAGCAGACGAGCCGGAGGGACACTCTATGGCCGGCCCTCGACCCGGCCCGCTGGCCAAGGCCCCGACCCCTGTGCGACCTGACCAAGGGTTGTAATCTGTTCTCCACTCGGGCGAAGAGCAGTGCGGGCTACCGGGTCGAGAGCCTGCCGGAGGACACCACCCCGTACGACCGGTGACCCCGGGCCGCCCACGGCTCTCCACCCTGACGATTCCATCACCCCCGCGGGTGGCTATCATGGGACTCGCTTCGAGTGCCTACGAGTATTTCGAAGGGCGCGTGATTGGCGGCTATGTCTACCCAGGCGCATGCTACTTAACAGGGTTTGCAATTCTAATCGAGCCCTTCCTATTTGCTGTTCTAGCGTATCTGTTCGTGACCAAGGATCGACTAGTACCGGCGGTGTTGGCGGGCACTCTTGCCTTGCTGGCGCTCCCGTTGGCCGTGTGGGCGCGCGCGTATTACAAGAGCCTGGAGGACTACGACGGGTCAGGACATCTCAGGCTTAACTCGAACCACTTTGTCATTCATGAGGCCTTCGCAGGACTACCGAAGGCTCTGTCGCTGCCGCTTTGCCTGTGGTGGCTGGCCCACTTCGTGTGCGCGCTTGGCATTGGAGCAGCAGCCACCTACTTCCTCACTGTTAATATCGAGGGGGAAGGCGAGCCGTTTCATTCCGCGACGATGCGACTCCTCATTGCCGTGATGATGCCCATTTGCAGTGTGTTCGCCGACTGCTATTTTGTCGCTGCAGCCAGTTGCTACGTCCGCGATAAGGCAGTCATCCGGCGGATCATTACATGCCTGATCGTGTTCAACATTGCCTTCGGCTTCGTCGCCCCCGGCATCGCAGGCCACGTGGCAAATCTTACTGAAGTAGATCTGGACGTCAGGAAGCACTAGCGCCACTACGCGGACTGAGCCCTTGGTTGAGAGGGCAACCCTTGGGTCGGAAGGCGCAAGGATTTTCTTGCTTCAAGCGAAGTGAATAGGGGCTTCGCCCCTCCCGGCTACAAGTCCTTCGCTACGCTCACCTGCGGCTGCGCTCCAGGTATTTTCCCCTGTCCGCTTCGCGGCCATTCCTCGCGGGACAAAATACCCTCCGCTCCGGGGCTTTCCGCCTTCACCCCAATCTCGGCGATGGCCAGAAGGTAACGCGGCTTTTCAAGCTCGTTACCTTCATCAACCACTGGAACCGAAAGGGAACCACATGACCAAGCCCGACCTGAAGGCAATGCCCACCAAGCAACTCGAAGAGCACGTCCGCCTCTGCTACTCCCGCTACTGGTTCGAGGAGGCCGCCGACCGCGGATACGACCACGAGGCACGGACCGCGGCGTTCAGCGCGTACTGCGAAGCACGGGACGAGCTGGCCCACCGGGAGGCGCTCCGCGAAGCAGGCGGCAGGGTGCCCGAGATGATCGAGCAGCTGCTCGGGCTGCCATAAATCAATCAACATAGTGTTTGACAATCCGACATGGCCGCGCTACGGTCTGTCCTGTCAGGGCAATGAAGCCCGGCAGTAGCAAGGAAGGAAATCTGACCATGTTCAAGTATCAAATCGGATTCGCCAACGAGTTAGCCGTGAAGTTCGAGCAGGGCAACCAAGCGGAAGTCCGCAACGTCATCCGCAACTTGAAGAACAAGGCCCAAGCCGCGTACATCGCCGCCTTCGTCGCCATGCAACTCGGCGAGGAGAAGGGTTGGCAGTTCGTGGACTTCATGGACCCGAACAAATGACGAGTTGCCCTGGGCATGGCGGTAAACTGCCCAAGACTTAACCAACAGCAAGGAGGCTACATGATTAACATGTCCACCACCCCTTCACCGGCCGCCGTCCGAGCGGCGCTCGCCATCATCAACAGCACAGTGAACCCCGCGCTCCGCCACGATGCCGTGAATGTGAACGCCCCGCACCTCGCGCAGATCATTGAGCGGGAGACTCGCCTGTCGTTGCTGATCGACGCGCTCCGGGATGCCGAAAGCGAGATCGAGACGATGCTCGAAGACCTGTGCGACGCGCCCGAGAAGGACATCTTGGCGCAACGCACGCTCGGCACCATCCGCGACGCTCTTGCCGCAGCGGAGGCAGCATGACCGAAACTCGCGAGATCACCCACTTCCATTTATTCGCGGGCCTCGGTGGCGGAGCGAAAGGGTTCAACAACGGTCAAGCCCGAGTTGGGAGCCTGCAGGCCCGGTTCCGCTGCCTCGGCGGGATCGACAACGACCCGGCTGCGATCCGCGACTTCAACCGGCTGGCGGGTGTGCCCGGCACGGTGCTCGACCTGTTCTCCCGCGAGCAGTTCACCGCGTTCCACGACAAGGAGCCGCCAGAGGATTGGACCGAGGCGACGGCCGACGACATCCGGCGGGCGGCCGGGTACGAGCGGCCGAACATCGTCTTCCTGTCGGCTCCTTGCAAAGGCTTCTCAGGGCTCCTCTCCGAGACTCGCAGCCGCACCAACAAGTACCAGGCGCTGAACGGGCTCACCCTCCGCGGGGTGTGGCTGATGCTGGAGGCGTGGGCCGACGACCCCGTCGAGTTGATCGTCTTCGAGAATGTCCCGCGCATCGCGTCCCGCGGCCGGCATCTGCTCGACCAGATCGTCGCGCTGCTCCGGCACTACGGCTATGCGGTCGCCGAGACGACCCACGACTGCGGCGAACTCGGTGGCCTTGCCCAGAGCCGGAAGCGGTTTCTGCTGGTTGCTCGCCACCAGGCGAAGGTACCGCCGTTCCTCTACGAGCCGGAGAAGCGGTCGTTGCGTGCCGTCGGAGACATCCTCGGACGCATACCCCTGCCGGGAGACGGTCGAGGCGGACCGATGCATCGCGTGCCTTCGCTCCAGTGGAAGACCTGGGTCCGTCTGGCCTTCGTCGAAGCGGGGAGTGACTGGCGAAGCCTGAACAAGCTGACCGTGCAGGACGGCTATCTACGGGATTACCTGATTCTGCCAGAATCACGCTGGCAGGGAGCGGGGCAATTTGGTGTGAATCGATGGGATGAACCGTGCGGGACCGTGCAAAGCCGAAGCGGCACCGCCAATGGTGCATTCTCCATCGCTGACCCGCGGTTCGAGCAGAGCGTAAGATGGGCTGACGGGCAAGCATACGGAGTTCGCTCCTGGACGGAGCCCACCGGAACGGTTACCAGCAAGAACATCCCGGGCCAGGGGCCATACTCAGTCGCTGACCCCCGCCCGCCCGAGCAAGCCTTCCGGAAATACCAGGTCGTCAAATGGGGCGGTGCAGCGGGCACGGTCATCGGCGGTGACGACAACGGTGCGTATGGCGTGGCCGATCCTCGTCACATGGGACCGGCGAAGCACAGTAACGAGTTCCGGGTCGTCCCGTTCGACGGGAATAGCTGCGCTGTCACGGGTGCCCACGGCACCGGGCAGTGCGTAGCTGATCCTCGGCCATGCTACGGCGAGAATACCCGCCATCATGTCCTCCGTGTCACCGAGTGGCAGGAATCGTCGGGAGCGGTCACGTCGTCGCACGGCCCTACCAGCGGGGCAATCTGTGTAGCCGATCCGCGCTGGCGCGACGGTGCTGAGAACTACCTGACCGGCGGACACTACGGCGTGGTGCCGTGGGATGCCGCCACCGGTGCGGTTTCCGCATCGGCAGGACACGACAACGGCCGCTGGTCGGTTGCGGACCCGCGTATCGACTCTCTGCCAGCCCACAACGAGCAGATGGTCGCCGTGATCCGATCCCTAGACGGAACCTGGCACCGGCCGTTCACCACGATGGAACTGGCCGCGCTGCAGTCCCTGATCGACCCGGAGGAGGTGCTCGAACTCGACGGCCTGTCCGACAGCGCGTGGCGCGAGCGCATCGGCAACGCGGTGCCGCCCGAGGCCGCGGCCGCGATCGCCGGCGTGATGGGGACAACTCTCCTCCTCGCGTGGTCGGGTCAGACCTTCATGCTCAGCAGTGCTCCGATCTGGGTCCGGCCCGTCGCGGTAGCCCTCGCCGTGCAGCAGGCGGAGGTGGCGGCATGACCTACGACGAGATTCGAGAGACTTGGGCGAACCTGCCAGCATCAGAAGCGTTCGAGGCGTTTGATACTGCGGGGGTGGACAACGCCGCCGTGGCCGATGCCATCGGGCAAGAAGAAGGCCATGAGTACGCTCACTGGATTTACTGCAACCTGAAATGAAAGGAATCCGCATGCACATCCACATCCCACGAATTGAAGTGACCCTCGACAGCGACGAGGTGAGCGTCCTCGCCTACGCCCTGCTCCGCGACCTCCGCCGGAGTGTCGAGACACACTGGTGCAAGCTGCAACGGTCCGCCGGCAGCAAGCTGGCCGCGTTCGAGAAAGACCGCTGCACCAGGCAGCAACTCGACATGATGGACAAGCTGTTCGCCGCCGAGGGGCGGTACGACCTGGCGACGGAATCCCGCAAGGAGTTCCGGCAGAGGCTTGAGCAGGCCGACCGGGAAAGCGAGGCCGCATGACCAAGCTCAAGCACGTCGGCGAATACATCATCAACCCGGCCAGCATCGCGTACATGAAGCACATCTTCGCGGGAGACGGGGGCATCTTCGGCACCCACATCGTCTTCAATGCCTACGCAGCCGCAGCCAGTGACGTTACCGGGTATGGGTTCGAGCCGTTGTCCATCCAGATCATGGGCAAGACGCCAGTGGAGATCATGGACTTTCTGAACGACGAGCCGGTGTTTTGACATGACCGAGCAACGCGCCTGCCGGGGCGGAGACACGACCACCGTCGTTCGCCCTTTTACCCACAGCCTGGAGTTCGAGCGGTGCCGGGTATGCGGCAAAGCCGTGGCGTGGGACAAGATTCACGACGAGCGGTTTTGCTTCCGGGCCATCTGCAAGCAAGCAACCAAGGAGGACGAATGAACAAACAGAAGGTAAACGGCATCCTCTCCCGGCTACACCGAGTCCAGCGGGAGCTGTACGCCACGGCGGCCGAATTCGGCGACGTGGACAACTACTTCATGACGGAGATCGAGGACGTCTCGAACCGGATCGGGAGGGTGCGAGCGGAGATCGAAACCTGGAAAAGCGAATGGAGCGGAAGCCTGTGACCCCCGCCCGCTTCACCCACCTCGCCGAGCAGATCGCCGGCCCCCGCTGGCGCACCCGCCTTCCCGCCAGGATCGGCCGGTGCCGCTCTCAGGTGTGGGAATACGCCGCCGGCAAGCGCCCGGTGCCCGGGCCGGTGGCGAGGCTGATGGAACTGCTGGCCGAAGGATCGCGGCCATGACCGAGCACGTCACCATTGGCTCCTGCATACTCTACCTCGCGGACTGTCGGGACGTGCTCGCCTCGATCGGCCGAGTCGACGCCTGCATCACAGATCCACCCTACGGCGTGACCGCCCTTGAATGGGACAAGCAGATTCGCGGATGGGAGAAGTTGATCGACGCCCCGCACCTGTGGTGCTTCGGCTCCCTGCGGTTCTTTTTGGGCTGGAAACCGGAAGGCTGGAGATACGCCCAGGAGATCGTCTGGGAGAAGCACAACGGGAGCAACAACCTCAGCGACCGCTTCCGGCGGGTCCACGAGTTGGCGGTCCACTTCTACCGGGGCGAATGGGCCGAGCTTCACAAGGAGACGATCTACACGCACGATGCGACTGCGCGAGCCGTCCGGCGGAAAGCTCGGCCGCCCCACTTCGGGAACATCGGACCGAGTTCCTACGTGTCGGAGGACGGCGGGCCGCGGATGATGCGGTCGGTGATCTACGCCCCGTCCTGTCACGGCGAGGCAGTCCACCCGACGCAGAAGCCGGTCGAGATCGTGAGCCCGCTCGTCCAATATTCAGCGGCCCCGGGTGCTACCGTTCTCGATCCGTTCATGGGAAGCGGGACAACCGGAGTCGCGTGCGCGAAGATCGGGAGGCGGTTTATCGGGATCGAGAACGACCCTGGCTATTTCGATGCGGCGTGTCGGCGGATCGAGGAGGCGTACAGCCAGGCCGATCTGTTCGCCGGCGGGGTCGCGTGACACGACCGGTCCGACTCACGCTCTTCGACAATCCACCCTTCGGGCCATCAGGCGGCCAACGGCTTCGAGCCCCCGGCCGCCTGCTCGAACCGGGCCGGGTACTCGGGCAGATTCGTCCCCATCAGCCGGTCCCACGCGTTGAAGTACAGCCCGTAGTTCCCCCGGAACCGCTCGTGGTGCAACGCGTGGTGCGTCGGCGTGTTCACCACCCGCCCGGCCCACGTCCGGAGGAACCACCGGGGGTAGATCTCGTACCCGAGGTGGCCGAACACGTTCCACACGATCTGCCACGTCATGAACGCCAGGAACACCAGCCCGTGCATCGGGATCAGGCACACCACCAGCGGCCCGATCCCGGCCTGCACCACCGCCTCCCCGACGCCGAACGAGTACGCCGCCCACGGCGTGGGGCTGATCGACAGGTGGTGGGTGCGGTGCATCCTCCGGAAAACCCGCGGGGAGTGCATCAGCCGGTGGGTCCAGTAGAAGTACGTGTCGTGCATCAGGACCGCGAGGGCGAAGCTGGCGGGCAGCCACCACCACCCGTACCGGTCAAACCGTCCGTACAGGCGGGTCAGCCCGTACCCGGCCGCGATCAGCACCACGAACGTGACGGCCCCGAAGACGAGGATGCTGCGGAGCGAGTGCAGCACCTCCCGGCGGACCTGCGGCCGGTCCGGGACCTTCGTGCAGATCTTGCGGTGCCCCAGCCGCCGACGGAGCAGCATGTAGAACGCGACCCACAGCAACCCGGCCGCCGTGCCGTACAGAACGGTCGTCGTTACCATCTCGCCTGCCGCGCCCGCCATCGCCCGTTCCAGCCGCCGCGCCAGGTCCATGCCCGCACCTCCGCCACACGGGTGTGCCCCGCGCGTCCGGCCATTTTAGGGAGCGGGCCGTTGCGACGAAGCGCTCGGGCCGTGGGCTCAAGCACGATGCAGAGCACGCGATCCGCCAGGAACCCCTGCGACGGCTTGAGCGCGTGACCCGCCTCTCGCTCATCCCCCTCACCCTTGCCGAGGCCAACGCCTTCGTCGCTTGGCACCACCGACACCACAAGCCGGTCGTCGGGCACAAGTTCTCGCTCGGCGCGGTGAAGGACAGCGAGGTGGTCGGCGTGGTAATCGTCGGGCGGCCGGTCAGCCGCATCCGGGATGACGGCATGACCCTGGAGGTCACGCGCCTTTGCAGCGATGGCACGAGGAACGCCTGCTCATTCCTCTACGGGGCTGCGGCCCGAGCGGCGTTTGCCCTCGGGTATCGGAGGATCGGCACTTACGTCCTTGCCTCCGAATCCGGTGTCAGCCTGAAGGCCAGCGGTTGGCGTCTGATCGGTGAGCGCGGTGGCGGGAGTTGGTCATGCCCGTCCAGACCGCGTGTGGATGCGCACCCGACCGAGCCGAAACTGCTCTGGGAAATCGAGTCAGTCGCCTGACCGGCACCTACCCTTTCGCCGTGCCGCCCCTCTTTGGCGCCTTTCTCGGCGCGGTGCTGCCTGGACTTGGCTTGCCTTCGGCCGAACCACCCGGGAAGGTAATCTTCCACCGATACTCGAGGCAAATGGCGACGATGGCGACAATGGCCAGCACGCCAAACTGTAAGTCAGTCACGGCCTCCTCCTCCGCCCGATCAGGGCGCGCGAATTCCCAGCGGCTGTCCCCAGGCGGGACACCGTGAGAGTGATTTTGACGAAAGCAGCTCTGGTTTGAACCGCGATGCAACGCCCCGGAAGGGAGGTATCGCATCGCCTGCGTGGAACTGAATGGATACTACCTTGGCCCCCGTTGCGCCCCAAGCCAAAACCCTGGCGCACCCAACTGGGACGGGACTTCTTACCGGCGGCAGTTATGAAGGAACTCGTGAGCCAACGCGGACCAGTTACCTACCGTGTCCAGCGCAACATCACGCGCGGAAGTCTTTTGCGACGACACGAATGCCCCTCCCGGGCTCCGTGGCTCCCATCCCGAGGGTGAGACTGCTCACCCCTGAGAAATGCGAGGGGGGAGCGCAGGGTGGAAAGCGGCTGGCGGAACGATCGGCATTCAACGACAGCCGGAAGCCGTTCTGGGCGTTGGCTTTGCCGTGGCAGCCTCCCGAGTTTCACCCTCAGCGATGGCCCGGCTTCAGGTCGTACAAGTCCCGGTGGGACGGACCGCCGTAGAGGTAAACCTTGATGACGTCCTGGTGCTTGACGGGCCACAGACGCTGCTATTCTTCCTTCACCCGCTTCACCACATCGATCCCCGTCACCTGCCCGCCGACGTGCAGCGTCACCCGCTGCTGCGTCGTCATCTGCCGGGCGAGGCTCTTCAACTCCGTCCCGGCGACGTGCAGTTCATACTCGCCGTCGTGCTGCTCGAAGACCACGGCCAGGTGCTGCTGGTTTCGGCCGAGCTTGACCGCCGACCGGAACGCCCCGTAGCTGATGCCGTGGAAGTCGCCGCTGCTGTCCTCGATGAAGACGCCGGGCTGAGCATGCTTCACCGAGATGCCGCAGCCGTCGCGGACGGCGTCCGGGCCGATGGCTTTGGCTTCCTCGTCTTCGAGCTGGGCCGGGATGTCGGCTGCCGGCTGTCCGCGGCCGAACAGCCGCTTCTTGAGTTCGCTATCGTTCATGCTGGGTAGTCCTTTCCTGGGTGTGTTCGGGGTGGCGGAACTGAACGGCCTCGACCATGCGGCCGACGAAGGCCCGCATCCGCTGGGCGAACCGCTTCTTCCTGAGCAGATCATGTGCAAGCAGGCGGTTGTCCTCGCGGCCCCACTGGCGGAGCAGCGAGTCCTTGTTGTCACAGTAAATCGTCGCCGACAGCTTCCCGCGGGAGACCGAGACGTATGCCGTCTCGCTCGTGACCGCCGGGAGCGTGGCCGCCGGCATGTGGACGAACACCCGCTGGACGGTCATGCCCTGCGCGGCGTGGGAGGTGGAGACGTAGGCGTGGGCGAGGTGCCCGACATCGGCGGGGAGGATGCGGTTCAGGCCGGTGGCGGTCTTCACCTGGATGTCGCCGGACTTGGTGAAGCCGGAGACCGTCAGTTGGGTGCCGTTGTCGAGGCGGGAGCCGTCGAGGGCTTTGACGGTGCCGGTGGTGCGGATGCGGTCGCCTGCCGCAAGCGAGACATCTCGTCCGCTGTACACCGCGACAGACGAGCCTGCACCTCTGAGCGTATCAGCTCCGAGATCAGCGCTTTCAACGCGCGATCCAGCTTTGTGTTTGCCAACGTGGCGCTGGAACTGAACGATTGCCCCGGCAGGGAGTCGATCAGCTTTCTCCGCCTCCGTGAGATTGAGCGGCACCAGTCTCTGAAACGTCCTGTCCTCACCCTTCAGCTTCCCTTCCTGCCGCAGCCGCTCCCGAATCTGGTCCGTCAGCACCTCGGCGTTCGCGTTCGTCGGACTGACCACTAGCACGGATTCGCCCTTCCGTACAGCGGCCATGTAGTCGTCCACCAGGCCGGCGTCCTTCACCCACCCGAGCTTGTCGAGCTTGTGGAACGCCGCCCCTGTCTTTCCGTCGGCCAGGAGCTTCACCGCCTCTCGGTACTCCCCCGCCTGCCGCTTGATGTCAGACACCTCGGACACCGGCAGCTTGGCGTCGTTCTCCAGCAGCCCGAGGATGTCGCCCCGCGCCACGCTCTTGTGCTGCCGCCGGTCGCCCAGGAGCAGGACGCGGGCATTCAGTTGGTCGGCTAACTCAACCACCCGGGCCATCTCCTTCGCACCCGTCTGGCTCGCCTCGTCGATCACGATCAGCCCGCCCCGCAGCCGGTCCTGCGTCGGCTTGTCCTTCAACAGGAAGGCCAGTGTGTTGGCGTCCTTGAAGCCGTCGTCGCGGAGTACGCCACGAGAGGCCGAGGTCTGCGTGGCGAAGACGCCCCACGGCCCGGACAGCTGCGAGGTGAGGGCGTGGAGCATGGTTGTCTTGCCGACGCCGGCGGCACCGCGCACCAGGATGAGCCGGTCGCGGGAGGACAGGACGTGCTTCACGGCGCTTGACTGGGAGGGGGAGAGTGTGGCAGGTTCAGTGCGTGCGGTAGAGGTGTTGATAGATGCATTCCGGTCTTCCAAACCGAGGGAGTGGGTGCGATACCCACCTGCCGCTCCATCCAGAGTGAGAGGTTTGGATTTCCCCTTGCCCTCCTTCGCCCACGTCACGATCCGCTCTTCCTCCCCCAGCACTTCCTGAGTGCTGACCGTCCCGGCACCATCCCGCACCAGGTCACGGCCGGCGATCTCCGCCGCCACGCCCTCCGGCGTCACGCTGCCGATGCCGAACCGCAGGGCCTCCTCTGCTACCTTCCGCTCTCCGACCGTCGATCGCCGCTCCAGCAGGTGATCCAGGGCGTAATCGACCGCAGCCCGCTCACCTTCCTCCCTCGCCATCGGCCCGCCCTCGCGCGCCGCCTGTACCGTGCGATCGACCGCCGCCAGGTCGTCGGGCTTCAGCCGGTCCCGCCAGTCGGAGACGAGGAACTCCCACTTCGTCGTCGCCTTCTCCTTCGGCAGGCGGGTCGTCGCGCCGAGCTTCGCCTTGCTCTCCGGGTTCTTAATCCCCAACTCGGCGGCCTTCTTCTCGACCTCCTCCTTCCGGCGGCTGAACTGCGTGATCGCCGCGTCGGGGATGCCGACCAGTTCGAAGGCGTGCTTCGTCCGCTTCACCTCGTACCCGAGCTGCTGCATCTCGCCGGCGAGCAGGGAGTGGTACGCCGCTTCGTAGTACCCGGCGTTTCGCTTCAGCTCCTGGAAGTGGATCGCCTTGATCTCGTTCTCTGTGCCGTCCTTCGTCAGGTTCGGCACGACCGCGTGCTGGTGCAACTGCGGGTCGGGTTCCATCCGCGAGCCGCCGCCCGGCAGCTTCGTCGCCATCGGCCGCCCGGTCAGGTGGGTGAAAACCGCCACCAGCCAGTTGCCTGTGTTCCGCTCCTCGTGGGCCCTCCCCTTGCGGACCCGCGTGTTGACCTCGGCCTCGGCCATCGCCAGCGTCGCCATGACCGCCCGGTGGTGAGCGGCGACGATCCGGTCATCTCCGCCGACCAGCGCGGCGATGGACAGCGACTTCGGAGCGGAGAACGTCAGGTCGCGGCCGGGATCGCGGTCCTTCCGCTGGGCCTTGGTGATCTTCTCGCCGGTGTGCGGGTCTTCGTTCGCCAGCAGGCGGGAGAAGTGCTCGTGGTCAACGTCGCGTTCGAGGTGGAAGTGCTCGCGGAGGGCGCCGGTCCACTCGGGAGACAGGTCGTTCTCGCCCAAATAATAATTACCGTCATTACCCCGAAAGTACGAGGCGGCAGCGCCGGCAGACGTGAGGGTATGCAGGTTGAGCATCAACCCTCATTAATCACATGACGAAGGTGTAGATCAAGAACTGCGTGCGGGAAACATGCGTGGTGAAATGCCGGGCGTGTCGGCTTCGCCGCCGCGGCCTGCAGGACTCCGCGTTCGCTCCGGTCCCTTCGGGACGCCTTCGGCTCCTTCCGGTCACTCACGCAAGTAAGCAGGGGCGGCCGCCCCTCCCGGCTACAAGGGCCTCGCTTCGCTCGCCTTCGGCTGCGCTCCGAAAGCCAGACAGCACCTCCGCGACGGCTCGCTTCGCTCTCCTGCTGCGGTAGCCGTCTGTTTTCTCCGCTCCGGCCCTTTCCGCCTTCACCCCGCACTCGCCGTTGGGCAGAAGGTATGGCACGCGATGCGAGCCATGCCTTCAGTACCCACTCGGGCCGTTGCGCGGCTGTCCGCTGCGTGATATGGCTTGAGGGGCTGGGTGGCTCCAGCCCCTCTTTTTCAGCAACCAACCATTGAAAGGAATGGTGATGCAACATGAAGCTACACTTTTTGAACCCGAGCAGTCAACCACCCCGCGAACCGGTACGGAGGTCGCGCTACAGCGCCGCCTGCCCGACACGGTGGCGGAGTACGAGCAGAAGCTCGCCGCCATCCCGGGCGTGATCGCCGCATTCGAAGCGGCAGGAACCGCGCTCAAGGCGGCGGCATGCGTCGGCGGGACGTGGGGTGACACCAGCCTCGACACCGGCAGCGTTTACGAGAGCAAGCTGAAAGAGTCCCTGCTCAAATCGGCCTGGCGGCACGTCTACAGCGGCCTGAGCATCGAGACCATCGCCAGCGCGAAGGACAAGCGGCGCTTCGAGCAGGCCATGACCAGCCCCGCGCCCTTCACCCTCGACAACATCCGGGCGACGTTCGGCGACTTCCTGCTGAACCCACGCGGCAACATCCTGCGCGGGTTGGCGGAGACGTTCTGCGACCTCGACCCGGCTTTCAAATCGCACGACAAGGTTAAGATCGGCGTGACGGGCCTGCCCAAGCGTGTGATTCTCTCGGGCTGCGCCGACTGGTACAGCGGATGGGGTAGAGACCGCGTGCGGGACATCCTGAACGCCCTGGCCGCTTACCGGGGAAAGCCGCTGGTGACGCACGACGAAATCCGGGCCTTGTTCGGAAGGGAAGACGCCCTCGTGAACGGTCTGGAGATCGATGACCCGGAAGCCAAGGAGGAAGGGGACAAGATCAAACTTGCTCCGCGCGGCGTCCGCCTCCGCCGGTTCTCCAACGGCAACGGTCACCTGTTCTTCGAGCCGGACACCCTGCACGACATCAACCTTGCCCTCGCCGAGTTCTACGGCGACGTGCTCCCGGATTGTTCCGAAGAGAAGCCCGACCAGCCACGGGCGGGGACGGCGGTCTCGAAGGACCTGCAATACTACCCGACCCCGACGGAGGTGGTGGAGCGGGTGCTATCCTCGGCCTACATCCGGCCTGGCGAGCGGGTGCTAGAGCCGTCCTGCGGCTGCGGCCGGTTCCTCGACGCCCTGCGCTCCGCCGGTGCCGACGCCGTCGGGATCGAGGTTGACCCGGGGCGGGCTACCCAGGCGCGGGCCAAGGGCCACCGCGTGATGCTCGCCAACTTCCTGGAGGCCGTCCCCACCGGCGATTACGACCACGTCGTCATGAACCCGCCGTTCTACGGGAAGCACTACGCCAAGCACGTCACCCACGCCCTGAAGTTCCTGAAGCCGGGCGGAAAGCTTACTGCCATCCTGCCGGCAACCGCCAGGTACGACCACGGGTTGCTTGAGGGCCGCTGGGATGACCTGCCGGTCGGGTCGTTCAGCGAGAGCGGGACGAACATCAACACCACGGTGCTGACCATGTGGGCGGCGAAGTAATCAACGCGGGGCGGCCTTCGGTCCGCCCCCCTTTTCACGGAGGGGATATGACCATCGACCCGAAGGCCATCGAAACCGCCTACCGCGACCTGACTGAGGGACTGCGGGAAGACCAGCTCAAGGCTATGGCCTGCATCGGCGAACTGATCCAGGAGGTGAAGGCCGCGCCGGAGCCGCTGGCGTTCGGCGTGTTCTGGATGAGCGAGCAGGACTTGCTCCAGGATCGGCAAGTCACCTGGATCAGCAACCTGAAGCGGGACGGCATCAAGCGGCTGATCCGCCACGCCTGGGGGAGGGTCTGCAAGGACGAAGCGGCGAGCGTCGATCAACTCCGCTCCGCCCTTCAGCGTGCCGTTGCACTCTACGGGAAGCCAGGCGGACCGTGGAACGTGCCGGGCGATCCGGGAGGGTGGCTGGAACAAGCGAGGTCCGCGCTTGCGGCAAAGGACGAGCCATCCAGCTAGCTAGCTCGACCGGTTTTTCTGCCCCTGGGCGGTGGGAAATGGGGCGGGGAAAGAAAACGGTTTCTACGCCACAGACCCCTTCCTTTCGGACGACCCGAAAGCAAAATTCCCAGCGAAAGGCCTACCCCGGCGGCCTGAGCCACGCCTCGCCTTTGAGGATCTTCCGGCCCTGCTCCGCGTCGATTCCGTAGATGCCGGAAAGCAGCGAACAGGAGTGCTTGCCGCGGGCAAACAGAACGCGGAACTGGGTGACCTTCGCCCAGGTCATCTTGCGCGTGTGGACCGCCTGGCGACCTTTCTCCACCATATCGCGGGCGTTGTCCCTGGCGGTTCCGAGGAAGATGTGGTCGGGATTGCAGCATCTGCGATTGTCGCAACGGTGGCAGGCGTGGAGGCCGGCCGGGATGGGACCGACGTGCAACTCATACGAAAAGCGATGTGCCTTGATCTGCCTGTTGCGGGGAGGCATCGGAAAGATTCCGTAGCCTTTGGGGTGGCAGTACTCGGTCCAGTTCCAGCAGCCTGTTTCTGGGTCGATCTGGTAGCTGCGGTGGAACCGCTCGGCTGGCGTTCCAACATTCCACGCTAGCGTGAAGTGAGCCGAGGTACGGAACTTCTGGTAGTGCGTCCCGCAGTAGCCCCGCGCCCAGAAGGCTTTGCCGCATCCTTCGACGGAACAGACCTTCCGCGGTTGTGGCTTGCGCTCCTCGGCAGAGAGCGGTAATGTCGCGTCATCCATGACGAGTCTCCTCTCGTTGTTTGGCCAGATGCCCCGCCGGCGCGTCAACGCCTCGGGGCATCGTCAGTTCTGGCACGCTCAGAGAGGGATGTCAACGATCGGCGAGACGTGATTGCGAAAGCGACCCCGGCGGAACGGGCTGCTGATCCAGCCAAAGAAAAAGCCCCCGAGGGGATCGGGGGCTGGTAGAAGTTGCCGTGTAGAGAGTACACGGCTTGTAAAACCGACGGGCAGGATTTACCCGTCAGTCGGACCCGCCGAGGTCGCGCCAGAGTTCGGCGAGGTCATGCAGGCTCGTTTCATCCGTCGTGGCGATCTCGGCAAGCCGGTCTTCGCGGTTCGGGATGTTGCTCTGCATCCTTCGGCCCTCTTGGCGTTGGAGTGTAGTCGGCGGGGGAATGGAATAGCACCGCCCGTGCCAGTGTCGCTGCGGTTCTCCCGGGCCGGAACTTGAGCGAATCCCAGCGAAAGTCGCCAGCATCCACCCCAGGTCACTTCTTCGCTGCGGGCGGCACTCGGGGCGGGAGCGTGCGTAGGATGCGGTCGATGTTCCCGGCCATGTCGATGATCTGGATGCTGTCGCTCGTGTTGAGGAGGAAAGCCCGACCTATCGGGCTGAGCATCCTCTCGACCAACGGCATCGCCTCCCTTGCTGCAGTGTCGCGGAACGGGCCGACGATGCAGAGGACGGGTTCCGTCTTCCCGCGGCGGGGCAAATCGGACTCCTGGACGCGTGGAACCCGGGTCGCGGCAAGGGCCTCGTCCGTCGGCCAGACGGTGAACGACTTGTCGTACCGGATCAGGATGAGCTTCTGCAGGGCCAGCGTCTCGTTGAGCAGGTCGGTCACCTCCGCCAGCCGGAACTTCCGACCTGGCATCGGCTGGATGGTGAGCTTCCCGGCCGGGAGAATGGTGGAGACGAAGGTCAGCCCGGATTCCGTGGCGTACCAGTCGATCACCTCCGGCCACGGAGTTTTCTGAAAGTTGACGGCGAACGTCTTCTCCGGCGCGGCCTTGCCTGGCACTGCCGGTGCAGGCTGCTGTGCCGATGCGGTGGCAAGGACGAAGGTGGCTCCGAGAGTGGTTGTCGCCAGCAACCGGAGGCTCAGCGACGGCACGGACCACGAGCCGATACGCGGGTTCATGAGCACGTCCTCCGAGGGAATTGAACCGCCGGCAGCAGTTCACCTGCCCCAGCTTACTGCCGCGCTTGTTCGAGTGGGGTGAATTGCCGGTGAGAGAAGTCGTGCAGCTTTCTGGTATCGATTACCGCTCAACTCCGGCTCGATCAAGCAGTGTGCGAGAGCCGACACGACTCGCCCACGAATCCGCCTGCTCCCGGACGATGCTCGCCCGCTCGGCCCACTGGTTCGACCCGGTGCGGAAGTGCATCTGGCGGAGTGCCCGCTCGACGGCGGGGTGGTCGATGGAGGCGAGGTGAATGCTGTCGATGCGGGCGAACATCAGGCGGCGGGAGGTGGCGGGAGGGGCATCCAAGCCAGGTCGTCACCAGAACGATACCCCCGCACAGGGTATGGGCCGTGCTTGAAGTCATCGACATGCCAGTGGGCATACTCGGAGCGTGGGCCTTCATCCTCTTGGCTGTCCCAGGACACGGTTACCCATCCGTGTCGCCTGAAATAGACCATGATCGTCGTCCCGTCCCTCGGGGCCGTCTCTATCGGCCGCCACCCCGAATAGCCGATTGCGGATAAGGCGGCTTTTGCTGCATCGTTCCAGTATGGCGTGTGTCGTTTGTATTCCTCGTCATGCCAAGAGGCTGACTGTGCGTATTCGGCACTAGCAAGGATCGCCTTCGCCACCCTCTCCACCACATCATCCGGCACGCTGGCTGTACGGGATGAGGCAAGATGCGGACGCAGGTAGGCAAGCACGGCCTGCATTGCCCGGTGGGAGATGACTGGATTCGCGATGTCAGGAATCTCATTCAGCCATGCCTGCTGCATGCCGCTCACAAGAGTATCGTCATCCAGAACGCTGGCTGTGCGGGCGGATTCGTGGCGAGCGTTCCAACGCGTCACTGAATCAGCAGTTGCCTCGCATTGCTCGCACTCAACGTACTTCCAGCGTTCCATGCCGTGCCAACGCTCATTCTTCCGAGCGCCCCCTCCGCAGAACGGGCACGATTTCAGTTCTTCCTGCACATCACCTCTCTTCCTGCCCATCCGGGCTGTTGATTCCAGTTCTCACCCACCCCACCGACTCCCGGCTATCCACGCTTCGCACGCCACGAATAGGGTGGCGAGCAGGAGGAGGAAGAAGGTGATGGGGCGGCTCATTGGGTTGCTGACTCCCCCGGTGCTTGTTCGTGCCCTGGGTTCGTCGTGATGATCTCGTTCCCCCGCTTCCAGTTGCACC
>VFQN01001105.1_pt1 | contig 47131 bp, 69 predicted proteins | sample 3512371 | NCBI WGS metagenome assembly VFQN01 (sample SAMN10412370, study PRJNA504923) | tailings metagenome | isolation source: Replicate 2 from Balatoc abandoned mine | place: Philippines: Itogon, Benguet | collected 2017-08-28
AAGGGCCGTTGTACCGCAGTTTGTCATGCTGTATGCCTAGGAATGGGTGGTCAGCAGGCACGCTCTTCCACCCCTTCGGCATGCCCAGAGCTGCAAAGTCTCGCAGGCGCGACCAAAAATCCACCACCGCGCACTGGTACCAATACGGTACGCTGGTACTGCAATTCGGGTGCAGGATAACGAAGCCAGGTCATTGGCTCGGGCGGTACGGTGGGCAGCCGCCCTGCTGCGAGTGCACGCTGCAGCACCAACACACGTGCGCCACCGCACGTGTGGTAATCCCCGTGAAACGTGAAGCAAGCCAGACACACCGCCAGGGACCCATGCTGCGGCGCCCTGTACAAGCCAATACCGTAACCAGTCCCCTGCCAGTAACCGTACTACCGGTACTAGTACGCTCCCGAGCCCACGCTGCTGTGGCAATACACGTACGGTACTAGTACGCACCTGGAACATGACGTCGAACAGCACGTGCAGGGCCATGGCCGCGTGGCGCAGCCACTTGGACTGCTCCGCCCTGCGCATGGCCAGCGTCAGCCACACCAGGCCCAGCACGGCAACCAGTACGGCAGCCGCCTGCACGTACAGCAGGACGATGTAGGTGTTGTAGCCGTACTGCTCCACGACCTGTGCGCGCCAGAGCGTCCAGCGGACGATGATCCAGACTGGGGTCTGCTCGTTAATTTCCCATGCGGGGTTGACGCTGTTGAATATGACACGGAAGGCCATCTGCGGGCAGCAACACACGACACGTGTGAGGGACACAGCGGTGTGGTGGCGGGTGAGGTGTGCCGGTACCTGTCATGGTTGGACCATGGCTGGACAGTCTGGTCCCGTACGGTACGCGAAGTGGACCGTGTGCGTGGTCGCGCACGAGGATAGCCAGCCGTGCACCTTATGTTGTTCCATGCACAGCTACGGTGTCATGTGTCGCACACCCTCTCATGCGCCCATTCCCCGCCCACCATGGGGCCGTTTCGACGACTAAGTGAATCCCTAGCAGCGAACGAACGGGAGAGCGTGGATCTCTTGCATGGCTGCAGCCCATGGATGCCTGCCGTACATTCCCTGACATTCATACACCCCTGCCCGACACATACACAACTCACCAGTCCCTCCAGCACTACCTTCAGCACTGAGAACTGCCATGCGCCAAGCGCTGACTGTCGTACCAGCGTGTGCATGCACCTGCGCAGAACCCTCAGGTTAAAGCGAGCCAACTCAACTTTGACGTGGGGCAACGTGATCCAGGGGCGCCAGCCAGCAGCCGTCACGCACGCTAACCCACAAGCAACCAAGCCACGCAGGTGCGCGCGCCTATGTGGTGGAGAATGCCACCCAGGACCGCTTACGCAAAGATTCCGTCTTGGAGCGTGCGCTTCTGCTCCAGCAGGTCACCGTCGTCCTCGGCGTCGCGGGCCCTGACGTGAATTACGGGTCAGACCAAGCAACACACAGGGCGCGCACGGACTCGGTAGGTGCGAAGGCGGGTCGTCAGGCAGGGCCGGGGAGTAACTCCCGCCGCGGGTAACACCACGGCCAACGTTTGTATCATGTACTATATATGCTTGTCTACATGCTAAACGGGGACCCTGGTGGCTTCGTCCCCTGCCCTCTTTCGGTTGCAGTCTAGTGCCGACACATGTCACTGCGACGAACAAGACGCTGCCGAAAGACACTGTAGCAGACCTGTGGCGCTTCTCCAACATCTTGGCGTCGCTACGTTGTGATGAGGTCTCGCTCATACCGCCTGTTCCTCCAGATGTCCCCGAGCGCTCCGAGCGCGTGTCATCAGGGGCTTCCGCCATATTAGAGGCGCACTAGACGACTGGCAGTTTTCTCTCAAATTTAATGTTCCTTGGTGTGTGCACCTAGGCTTGCCCTGCCGCAGTGAGTAGTCACAACCGAGCGAGCACTAAAAACCAGCCTTACCAAAAAAGGTAGTAGAGCCGATCAACACACACGACTGACCGAGTCGGACAATTATCGTGCATACTGCCTTTTGCCACACATGCCGTATGACAAACACATCCCGAGTGAGAACACCCGCAGGAGCCCCGTCACTCGCGTGTGAACTTGACAGATCACGTCGTAGGGCGACGAAAACTGCTGGGCTTATTCCATCTCTTAACGCTGGTGTGAGAGGCACGCTCTGTTGAGGGCGTCTATGCATCAGCGGTTTTCGTAGAGCACAGTGGGACACTCGTCATAGGGGCGCTCACATGACGCTTCCGCTTTAAACTGATGCTATGTGTATTCATTTTTGTAAGTTTTTGATGCATGTGATCACTCGTATCCTGTGAGCGCCGCACGAGCCGCAGTAAGTGCGAAAAACCGTGCTGTACGCCGGTCGCGAGGTACCGCCGGCCTTTCCTGGCTTGTATGGCTCGTAGTATGTATGACGGCGTGTTACTAGAAGGTCAGAGGGTCCTGGCTGGTCTAGGGATGGAACTCGTGGAGCCGTCGTCGGTCGTCGGCGGGACCCGGGGTGCACGTGCCGGTAGAAGGTGCAGCACCAGGGGAGCTCTCCTGTGCAGCTCTGCTCGTGTTATACACATCGCACCCTGCGCAGCACGGCTTCACCGCATAACGCCTGACAGCCGCTACAGGTATAGGGGCACCTCAAGAAAGGAGTGCCCTTACAGTAGCCTGGGGGATGTTAAATATTCGTCCGTCACAGGGGAGCATCCCCCCGACAACGCCGATTACGGTACGTACCAGTGCCCTTAACGCATCCTGCACAGAACAGAAGGCAGGGTGGCGTTTGCGCCCTCCCCTCCTCCTTGACACGCACCACACTCAGCACACCCGCAGTGTCAGCAGCTGGCATTCTCTGCAACTCAACTTGCTCAACTTGCTCAACCTCTATTTATTACCGGTAGCCCTCAGGGCACCACAGAAAACCAAGCAGGCTACTGCAAACACTTTTCATCCAAAGACTGAACTCCAGCAGCAGAACTCTCGAAGCTAGGAGGCTCCCTTCGGACGGCTCCATACTGCCAAGACAGCAGACCTGCTGCACACCTCCTGCCCTGCACCGTGCACCCTATCAGCTACCGCAGTCCCGGCAGTGGCCGTTGTCCCGGACCCGGGGCGGTTGCGCCCAGGCCTCCAAACTGGTGGTTGCTCTCAGGCGTGTGTGGTAGGGACCTGCACGAGGGCGGCCAGGACCGAACACCGTTGCGAGGGAAGACCACCGAAATGATACTCGCGCACGCATACCGGTACCGCCAACAAAGGGTCGAGGATCTACCGTCGTGTGTAGTGTTAGGCTGTCCCCTACACCGCTGGTGCTTGCACCCCGAGCCCACTGCCACCTGTGTCCGCACCTGTCCTCCACCTCATCGTGCCGGGAGTCCGCCCCATCGCCCAGGTCCTGCTCGTGCCTATGGCCACGCTCGTGCTGTTGACCCGCCCTGCCGGGAATCCCCACCCCTTACACCCCGAGCACCTCACACACCCAGCCCTCACCTGTCCTCCACCTCATCATGCCGGTAGTCCGCCTCATCGCCCAGGTCCTGCTCGTGGTCGTGGTCGTGCACCGCCTCAGAGCGCCGCGAGCCCGCGCGCGACAGCGGGCCTCCCAGCTGGTCGCGCCCGATGGCCGAGTAGGCGGTCATGGTCTCCGCCTCCTCCGCCTCCAGCATGCCCTGTATGCGCTTGGACACCTTATCGATGCGGCGGGCCAGCTGCAGAGGTGGAGAAACCACGTAACAAGGGGAGGGGGCGAGGGTTTGTTGGACAGGGTTTGGGGGTGAGGAGGGGAGGAAGGGTGAGGCTGAGACAGGAGCGGCTTGTCGATGCGGCGGGCCAGTTGCGGGGGATAAAGGAGACGTCATGTTGAGAGGGGATTAGCGGGTAGGAAGGTGGAGGAAGGTGAGCGGCAGGGGAGTGATACAGGGTGTGGAGGCGCCGCGCGTGGTGCCAGCAGGCGTGGGAAGGGAGGGTAGAGGGTGCGGGCAAGGGGCGATCCCTAACCCCCACGCTACCTTGATGATGGCCTCGTCATGTAGCGAGGCCTTCTCCCGCAGCTTGCCGCTGCCCTTGCTCCCAAACGATCCCCTTTCTCGTTGCAATACATGCAAATACCGTATCTCGCCGAGGGAGAATGCCCGGAACGAAGAACACGCGGCCCTGCCGCGCCATCGTGCCAGTGCACCCGGCTTCCTGGGCTGGAACCCTCCCCCCACCTCCCAATCCCTAACCCCCACGCTACCTTGATGATGGCCTCATCGTGTAGCGAGGCCTTCTCCCGCAGCTTGCCGCTGCCCTTGCGCAGACCATCAATGTCGGCCGCAGTCTTGGCGCTCTCGGAGCGCATCTTGTCCTCCAGAACCTGCGCAGGGTAGGGTGTGGGCGGGAGGGAGGTTGCCAAGGGCCGGGTCGGAGGACCATCCATTGGTGTGGCAAGATGGCAGTGGTGTGGCAGGATGGCAGTGGTGTGGCAAGATGGCAGTGGTGTGGCAGGATGGCATTGGTGTGGCAAGATGGCATTGGTGTGGCAAGATGGCAGCGGTGTGCACTACAAGCGCAGCTTGTCCTCCAGCACCTGCGCAGGGAGGGCAGGGCGGGGCAGGGTTATTTTGCTTGACGAGGAAAACAGTGTAAAGGACAAGGCATTAGTGCATTCGGAGGAGGCGGCAGGATGCAGGGCGTGGACCGCAGCGTTGTCACCAAGCAGGTGGGGCAGCGTGGGTAGGGCTGGACGGGGTCAGGAGCCAGGGGCCGGGCCGAGCGGTAGAGCCACGTCGTTGCGATATAGCGATGCGCGATGCGCGGTGTGCTGCACAGCGTTGCGAGGCTGGGCCCGGACGGTGCACCCGCGTGCGCGCAGCCAGGGGGCTGGAGCGGTCAGGGGAGCACACAGCGCGTGTAGCACCGAGCGACAGCCATCGCCACCGCAGCCGCACACCACCGTCGGCATACGCCAGGCGCGCACGTTGCCCCCGGCCTTGAGCCGCGCCTGCAAAGGCCCGTACATGCTCGTACAGTTTCGTACATGCCACGCAGACACCCATTGCACACCTTGACCGCGGCCTTGAGCCGTGCCTGCCAGTCCCTGCTCAGCGCCTCCGCATCCGCGCCGCCAAGAGCGCCGCCGCCACCCTGGCTTTGCTGGCCTGCCGCCGCCGCCGCCGCGCCGCCGCCCGCTCGCGCCGCCGCCGCCTCCATCTCCGCGTCCTGCAGCCGCTCGTCCATGCCGTCCAGGCGGCCGGACACGGCCTCCACCTGACGGCCCAGGGCGGACACGGCGGCACGGCGGACCTGGAGGTGGGAAGGCATAGGCAGGGGACCCGGGCGACAGGTGAGGCAGGTTTCAGGGTACAAGTGGACGCCGGACACGGCCTCCACCTGGCGGCCCAGGGCCAACACCGCGGCACGGATGACCTGGGAAAAGGCGGGGACGGTGCAAAGGGGCAGGGGAACAGGTGAGGTGACGGGTGCAAGCCGGGCACGGCGGACCTGAAGGCGGAAGAGGAGGAAGACCGGCAGGGGGCCAGGGTGACAGCAGGTGAGGTGACGGGCGCAGTTTGCGAGGTCTCCACAGGCGGCAAGTGGCAAGGGAGGATGCAGCCAGGCAGGTTGGAAGCGTGTGGGTTCAGGTGCACGGGAGGGCGCACAAGGGGCAAGGAACCCACAAGGAAGGCTACATTACGCACTGACACGCAGACACGTTGGTTAATCCACCGAGGAAATGGCAACGAGAACGCAGCCAGGCTATGCCCAGCACTTAGCGCACGCATCCCAAGGTGGCAGCAGGGGAGGGTGGCAGCCCCTGGGTGGCAGCTTGAGGATGTGTAAGCCAGCTCTACGGGATACCCCTGCCCCACCCCACACGCCCCTGGCCCCACCTGCTCGCTCTTCTCCATCTCGTCCAGTCGCTTCTCCAGCTCCGAGACCTGCGCCTTCGTGTCTTCCAGCTCCGCCGCAGCGCCGAACTTGACGGACGGCCGGCCGGCCAGCGCCGGGGCCGGGGCTTCGGGGGTCTGCGGCTGCTGCTGGCCCCCGTCTGCCTGGCCGTCCATGAGGCCTGGCACGGATTTGCTGCGACCGCGCAGGATGGAGGGCGGGGTGCCGTCGCGCTTCACGTCGTCCAGGGCCTGCGGATGTGTATTAAGCGTTTGGAACGGGTATGTGTGTTCAGAGCTGTAGAGTAGCAGGATGGAGGGCGGCGTGCCGTCGCGCTTCACGCCCGCCAAGGCCTGCGGCTGATTGAGATGGTAGGGTACGCGCTTGCGGAATGGATGTCAGGAACCTCAGGATATGCACATATCTACAGCCATCATGGTAGTCATCAGCATTGGGCGTACCTGTGCCTGGCTTGCCACGGTGGCCTCAAGTGCCTCCACGCGCGCCGCCACCTCCCGGGCCGAGACGGTGGCGCCCTCCGCCACCTGCAATGGAGCACCGGTAGGGCCAGCCACATCGTTTGGACCTGCAATTGGACCTGCAATTGGACCTGCAATGGAGCACCGATAGGGCCAGCCACATCGTGGTTGACGCGCCCTATGCACCACGCCACGCCGAAGGACCCGTCCTACCAACAGCACGTTATACACACGGCCATGCGGCGCTGTAAGCGCTCGCGCGGGCTGACAAGCTACACGCCCCGACGCGCGCCAGCACGTCCGATCCGTGCGGGTCACAACGTTACACACATAACCCACATTGACTTTCAGTCACACGTTGCAGCCTAAAGCCAGACGCAAGCGCTCTATTGCCTCTACTGTACCACTGTTGTGCATGTCCCTCCCCTGCTCCTGCTCGTGCCTGCAGTGGGCGCTGACCCAGCAGAACCCGCAGTACCCTTGACACACAATGCAGCAGGCCCTGCACCCCGGACACCTGGAACACACAGCCCCTAATACACACACAACCCAGCACAGCCTCCACCTGCGGCAGCACGCCCAGTCCGTGCTCCTGCTCGTGCCTACACACAGTTGGGCCCTTAACATACACGGCCCGTAACACACAGCCCCTAACACACACGCAGGTGCACAGGCAGCCCCACCTGCGCCAGCACGTTCAGCCCGGGCTCCTCTACATGCCCAACACAGCCGCACATGCTGCACAAACATTACTCTTAACACACAGTCCCTAATACACATGCACGCACGCAGACCCCACCTGCGCCAGCACGTCCAGCCCGTGCTCCTGCTCATGCAGTAGGTCCTGCATGCCGTCCACCTTCTCCCGCAGCTCGACCAGCACCGCCTGCAGCTGCTGTGGGTTGATGCCATTGGTGCTGCCCACGCTGCCGCTGCTGGTGCCGCCGTTGAGGCCGGCCCCGGCTGCTGCCGCTGCTGCTGCTGAGGCGATCGCGGCCTGCTGCTTGGTTGCTGTGTCGCCCAGTGCGGCCAGCTGCTCCTCAGTGCTCTGTCGGAAGGCCTGGGCGCGGCCCTCCAGCTCCTGAACGCGAGACGGCAGGTTCTGAGCCTGCGCGTGAACGAGTACGGCACGAATCAGGGTCATGGGTGGGTGTCACGCGGAGCCCCGGTAGGGTAGCCAGGCTCTGGCGCATCAGCAGGCGCTGACTTCGGAAGGGGCCAAAGGGCAACGAAGGGAAGCTGGCCGCGGCTGACACCCGACAACCTGACACCGCACACTCCAGTATGGTACCTTGACACACGGCTTGAAACATACGAAGCGCAGGGGCGGAATGCGATACTAAACTATATCACGTTGCTTGCACTTGATTGTTGCGCACCTGCAACTCTGTCAGCTGGAAGTGCAGCTCAGCCAGAGCGTCGATTAGGTCGTTGTCGGCGGGGGGCGGCTGCGCAGGGGCCAGCGGCGGGGCATCGCCGGTGGCGGAGCGGCGCGCCGCCGCCCGCTGCGCCACCGCCGCCGCCCCCTGCTGCGCGTTCCGCGTGAGCTCGTCCACCTGGTTCCGGAGCGCGTCGTGCGCCTGGTTCTGCACCTGCTCGATGTTCTGCGGGTCCAAAGGTGTGGAAAGGGAGTTGCTGAGCGGGCGATAAGGGTGCGCCAAGGACGGAAGGAGGGAGCGCAGGCAGCTGCGGTTGTGTTGGGTCGGTGCATAGCACGTGGCGTTGCGGGCATGGGGACAAGAACTGTGCAGGCACAGGGGCACAGCCAGCAGCATTTCCGGGCTAGCAAACGCAGCCCAGCCCTTGTTCCCGTCACCAGAAGTACCCAAGACCACCAGCAAGGGCCGGGGCCTACAAGCGCCAGGCCAGCAGTTCGACGACGCAAGCCATACCCTGCATCCCCTTCCAATCTCTCTCCCCGCTACCCCACCATACACGTCCCTAGTACTTTGCTTCCCCACCTGTACGTGCTTGGTGAGCAGCTCCACGCTCTCCGTGGTCATGTCCGCCGCCTTGCACACATCCGCCACCTCCTTACACACATCACCCAGCTCCTGCTCCATAGAGGTCACCCGCTCCTGCAGCGCTCGCAGCGTCGCCTCCGTCGCTGCACCGTCCACACCTCCCCCATCCACGCCCATGCCCATGCCCATGCCCTCCTCCCTGCCCACAGACGCAGACGACAGCGCGCGCGACGGCACGCCGCTCTCGCTGTTGTGCATTCCGCCAGTTGCAGCAGCTGCCCTCCCGGCCGCCAGCTGCGACGCCACCTCACGCGATATCATGATTGCAGTCTCCGTCCGGGCGCCTTCCACCTCGGATATCAGCGACGTTGACAGCTGGTCCATGTTTGCGCGGACCTCGCAAGCGAGGTTGTCCAGCCGCCGCTGAACCTCGGCCATCACAGCCTGCACATCCACGGTTGCAGCGTCCGCGGGCCTAGCCGCCGCGCCTCCCACCTGCTCAGGCGTTCCCGGGCCGCCCACCTCGGACCCGCCGCTGCCCTCCACGCCCTCGGGTATCGCAAACACTGTGGAGATCCGCCCAGCGTTTGACATGCGGCCTGCAGCACCCGACGATGAAGCCCGGCTCGGGACACCTGGCAGCGACGTCCGCCCTGCGCCAGACATTGACACACGTGTGCCTGGCGTGGAGGTGCGCTCCAGGGCAAGAGCCTCAGGGTCGTGCTCTGCTGCCTCCTTAGCGATCATGGCAGCGGCGGCTGTCGCGCGCGCCTCGGACGCTGCCTCCTCCGCCCGGTCCACCTGCGCACGCAGCGCCGCCACCTCCTCCGCCAGGCCCTGCAGCAGCTGCGGGGACACACTCGCCAGTAGCTGCTGCTGCTCCGCACGCACCTCCTCCAGCTGCTGCGTTAGCGACGTCAGGCCGTTGTGCATGATGTCCGGCAGCGACCCGATGTCGTCTGCTGTCTCGGCCGCGTGCTCTGCAGCCGCCTCCGCCGCCGCCACCCGCTGCTGCAGCTCCTGCAACTCCTGCACAACCGCTGCCTGCTGCTGCACCACCTGCTGCATCTCGCTCGCCTCCGCGACCCCTGCCACCGCCCCCACCGCACCCCCGACTGCAGCAAGCGCGCCAGCAGCAGATGGACCGCCGGAAGCCTGCAATACATCCTGGACCTGCTTCAGCTCCTGCACCAATGCCCCCAGCACCACCTCCATATCGCACATCGCCAGGCGAGCAGCAGCGTCGAGGAAAGGTCGTGCAGAAGCGCCCACCGGCGCCGGGCCTGACGCGCTGTAGGGCTCCCCTGTGCCGCTCACCTGCCCCAGACGGCCTCCGGCCTCCTGGCCCAGGAAGGCGCCATCGCTGCTGGGAACAGGGGGCACCGGCTGCCCGGTTGCAAGCGAACCTCCATACAGCTGCTGGGACTGAGGAGAAACGCTGCCGTCGCCAGCGGAAGAGGCGGGGACGGGCGTGTACGTGTACGGCCGCGGAAGTGCAGCCGATAGGGGCTCGATCCCGCGCTCTCGCAGGAACGCCGACCACACCTCCATGCTCTCTCGCGCCCTGCTTACGACCTCCGGCGCCGCCGCCGCTGCCGCCGCCGCAGAGACCGCCTCCTGCTCCTGCTGCAGCTGCGGATATTGCAGCGACTGCTGCGCCTGCGGGTACTGCTGGTACTCCCCTTGCTCGGCGCCGCCGTTAGCAGCTGTCACACCACCGTCCAGCACTGCGTTGACATCCGCGACAGCCACTCCGTCGGCTGCGGCCACCGCCCCCGTGGCCGTCGCAACCGCCGCCATCGCCGCCGCAGCAGCTGACGCGGACTCCACCGCTGCCTGTGCCGCCTTCTGTGCGTCCTCCCGCACACGCAACAGCTCCTGCTGCACCTGCTGGTAAGACAGCTGCTGCTGCACCAGCTGCTGCTGCTGTGTCGCGGCGTCGGCAGTCTCCACCTCTAACGCTGAGATGCGTGACACCAGGGCTTCGATCGTCAGGGCTGGGTCGCCGACGGCGGCGCCGCCGCCGGACAGCGCCGCCGCCGTCACGGCCGCCGAGTGCGCCTTCGCCGCCAGCTCCGCGGTGGCGCCAAAGGACGCCGTCAGGTTCACCAGCTGCCCGTGGATTGCGTTGACGGCGGCACGCACCTCCGCCGGGCCGGCGTCCGCGTCAAGCAGCATGTCGCCGCCACCGTCGCCCACGGCCGTCGCGGACGCCACCGTTGCACGGGCCGCTGCGCCGGTAGGCGCGGCCGCCGCGGCGGCCGTAACCTGCTCCTGCAGCTGACTAATATCCTCAGCTACCCGTGCACCTAACGCCGTCAGCTGCCGCTCCATCCGCTCCACAGCGGCCTGGAGCTCCGCTGCCGTCGCACTACCCACCTTGCTGCCAGCCCTGCTCGCATTCGCACTCCCCAACGGCGGCCTGCCTCCCACCTCTGCCCCATCCGCTCCCTTCCCTTCCTCTGCCGCCTCGCCAGGGCTACTGCGGCTACTGCCAACGCGAGCCACAGCATCCACGGCCCCCTCCACACCTGCCCCTTGCTGCTCCTGCACTGCGCCCTCCGCGTACCCCTGGTTCACCCCAGCCAGCTGCGGCTCCTCCTCTTGCCCGGCGCCGCCGTTAGCAGCTGTCACACCACCGTCCAGCACTGCGTTGACGTCCACGACAGCCACTCCATCGGCTGCGGCCACCGCCCCCGTGGCCGTCGCAACCACCGCCATAGCCGCCGCAGCAGCGGACGCGGACTCCACCGCTGCCTGCGCCGCCCTCTGTGCGTCCTCCCGCACACGCAACAGCTCCTGCTGCATCTGCTGGTAAGACACTTGTTGCTGCGGGCGCAGCTCCAGAACCACCTGTTGCTGCAGCTCCATCACCATGGCACGCAGCTGGTCGAGCCCGTCAGCCATGGCCTGCTGTTGCTGCTGCATTTGCTGTTGCATTTGCTGCTGCTGCTCGTTGCGTTGCATAGACACTGAGGGCTGCAGTGGCAGGTTGCTGCCGCTGCGCCTGGCCCCACCGCTGCTACCCGTGTCGCTGGTCCGCACCTGCCCGCTGGCGCTGTTGCGGCTGAGGTTACCGCTTGCACCGCGCGACTGGCTGCTGCGGCTGCCGCTCGCACCACGAGACAGGGGAGGTACGGCCGCCGCCGCGGCGGCAGGCGCAGGCTCAGGTGCGGCTGCCATCTCACAAGATGCAAGGGGCTCCCCAGCCGCATCCGCAGCAGATACCATGCCGCCGGACACCACTGACGCTGCAATTGCCATGCCCCTCGCCACCTCCGCCGCATCCTTCTGCGCCGCCTCCGCCGCCATCTGAGCCGCACCCACCGCCGCCGCCTGCTCCTCGACGTCCGCCTGCACCTTCGCCAGCGCCGCCGCCTGGGTGGCCGCCGCCGTGGCCGCCTCCGCCTGCACCTTGGCCAGGCTCGCCGCCTGCGCCTCCGCCGCCGCCAGGGCTTGCTGCGCAAGGCTCACTGCCGCCTGCTGCTGCACCTGCATCTCCCTGACGGCGCCGCCAAGTTCCCGAAGCTCGCCCTGCACCAGCGCCAGCGCGCCTGCAGCGGCGTCGCCAGCGACGGCGCCTCCGCCTCCGGCGGCGGCGGCCTGCTGCTGCGCGAGAAGCGCCACCCGCTCGTCCAACTGCCTCAACCGCTCGTCCAGCTCGGAACGCAGCCCGACAAAGATCTTGTTGGAGGTTTCGGCGACGCTGGCGGCGGCGCGGGCGGCGTCGGCGACGGCCTGGGAGGCGCTCTCTGCTGTGGTGGCCAGGACCTCGTTGCGGATGCGGCCCGAAATCTCCGCAACCAGGTACTGCAGCCGCGAGTCAAAGTGCTCGTCCAGCGTTGACGCCGCGATGGCCGCAGCCACGGCGCTACCGCCGCCGCCGCCGCCGCTGGTGACGGCGATGGCTTTGCTGCTGCGCTCCTTGAGGGAGCGGATGCCGCCGGCGCGGGAGTGGGAGCGTGAGGGGCCCGTGGATGGGGAGGCGAGGGCAGAGGGCAGCAGCGCGCGGGAGCTCGAATGGGATGAGGCGAGGGGCGGCATGGGAGGCTCGGAGGTGCGGAGCTCCAGGACCGCATAGCGGTTGGCCACGTCCTGTGTAAGGGGAGGGTGTTCCATAGTTACATTATCTGCCAATCGCAGCGCCGTACTTGCGGTTGCAAAGCCACAGACAGTGGAGCTGCAGCCAAAACTGTGAGGTATGGGGTACTTATGCCTGCGCTGAAGGCCAGCTCCGCGTCAGCCTGGTAATGGTAAGGGCGGTTCACACCATTGCCAGCCTACCCACAGGCAGCCACACTGTTACAGCAATCGTGCCGACTGCCCTCGTCACTCCCAGACAGCGCTGTACCGTATTATCACCTTGCCGAGAGCCGCTAGGTCCTCTTTCAGCTGCTGCGCCTGCCTCTCGCTGGCAGCAGCCGCAGCGGCGGTGGCAGCCGCCACCAGCGCAGCCTGGCGGAGGTGCCATGCACATGGATTGGGTCAAGGGACGCGACACCTATACATACGTAGGGTAGGGTTTCGTTTGGACTGGCCAGTACACGTAGGGACAGGACACCAGTACGCGGGCCCCCCGGTCGCCTTCTCAAGGCCTTGACACTAGGCCACCAAGCGCACAGCACCGCCAACTAGATTGTGAATACGGGTACGCCGTCGCATCATACGTGCTGTGCTGTGCTCTGCTGTGCCTCACTCACCGACTCAATGGCCGGAGCCGTGTTGCCCTCCTGTTCCCCTCCGCCGCCGCTGCCGCGGCCAGTCCCCGCCCCCGCCCCCAGCTTCCGCCTGGCCGCCGCCAGCGCCGCCTCCGTCACCTCCAACGCCCGCACCCGCCCGCCCACATCCCCCAGCCCGCTCTCATGAGCCGCAGCGCTGCGCTCCAGCTGCTCCACGCGAGCCAACAGCGACGCCACCAACGAGACGTCGTACGACGCCGCAAGTCCAGCGGCGCCGCCGCCGCTGCCGTCAGCCAGAGCGGTCAAGGACGTCCGGGCGGTGCGCGACACCGGCGCGCCGCTGCCGATGCTGCCGCTCTGCCGCCCTACGGGCGGCAGCGCAGGCAGCCTGCCGGCGTCTGTGGCCGCCGCCGCTGCAGCAACGGCGGCAGTCTGTGAGCCGGCCGAGGTGCGGCTGCCCCGTGTGGGGCTAATGCTGGTGCCTCCCGGCCCAGAGCGGCCGGCACCTTGGAGCTCGGGTCCGGCGCCGCCGCCGCCGCTGCGGCCTGCACGGTCGCCGAGCCCCACCGGCGCTGACCTGGCGTCCGGCTCCTCTCCGTCGGCAACGCCGGTGGCGGAACCGCGCAGTGGCCTCAGCTGCTGTGGGTACGGCTTGCTCCGTGACTGCAAGGCGCCACACGGAGCAGCAGCAGCAGCAGCAGCAGCAAAGGAGGAGGGGTACGTCATCAGCCCAACAGCCCCCGCCTCCACAAAGCACGTCTGCCAACGCAGTGCATATATATAGACATTTGGTTAATTGCTACTTTTCAAGTGCCGATGCCGCGCCAACCCCTACCCCTACACGGGCCACTTGAGCTAGACAGTCCGGTCCGCGCACTGCTTACCCCTGCGGACGTGTGCGACTCGGTCCGCTCCCCTCGCACCCAGTTCCCCTGCAGCCGCGGCGGGCTGCGGCGCGTCCTCTCCATCCCACCCACTTCAGCACCCCCTGCCCCACCAACGCTGCCGAGCCCTGCCCCGGCGCTCCCTCCCCAGAACCCGCCAGCCCCAAGGCTCCCCACAGCAAGAGTGGAATGGCCGGCGCTACCCGGGCCGTAGGCTGACGAGAAGGCGCTGTTGGAGGGGTTTCCCCGGGAGGGCGGGGTGGAGCTGGTGCCGTCTAGGGGAGGGGCTAGGCTGGCCATGGGTGGCAGGGGGAGGAGTGGCGGCGGGTCGCGTGGCTGCCAACCGCCCCAGGGGACCTCAGCGTCGGCGGGGCGGCCGTCTGTGCCCTCCTGCTGCTGCTCTGAGCTGCTCCCGGGGTACCCCAAGGTCTCCTGCGGTCGGCGAGTGTTGGGGATGGAGCGTGTGGGTTTTGGTCAGGGGAACATATGCAAACGTACACAAACCATGAACGCAGGATCACGTTTAACAGTAGTAGCTTAGCAGGAGACACGTGCTTGTAGACTAGACCACTGTGCAAGGGCTAGGGTGCGGGGTCAGGTTATGTCGCTAAAGCGTTTGAAGGTCCCAATACCAAATCGAGGGCGGCAAGTTGAACGAGCCTTTCTTGGTGCAATAGAATGGACCAGGTGTACAGTAGACGGGACACACAGACCACCCGGTGACCTACGAACACACAACGCGGGTGGGGCACGCACCTGCAGCTGCATAAGGGAGGTCGCCTCCCGCAGCACCTCAGTGGGATCCAGCTTCATGTCAGCCTGCATAGCAACGGCCCGCAACAGAAAGATAGAAGGAGGTAAGAGATAAATACATGGAGGAACGCGCAAAGTAGATAGACACTCGGGCAGTCAGGACCAGCTGCTAGCTGACAAGGACCCGGGCATGCCGTGCGTCTGACAGTACCGGTACCAGTACCGTACCGGTACCCCGGGGCTCACCACACGTGCTTTGGAACCACCGGGGGCCCCTTTGTAACCCTTACAAAAGGCACAGGCTACCGGCGGGCCCCCTCCGAACCTTTGCATTGGCACAGGCTTGCCATGCAACATTCCATGCCCCACCGCAATGTCGAGGTCTCCTTCCAGCACGGCGAGCAGTGGAGCGCGCAGCACTCGGGCGGCGCTGGGCGCTTGCTGCAGGTCATGTAAGTTGATCACAGATGGTCAGCGGCATATGCATGTAAGACTAGATTATCGACCTTCAATTGCAGCAGCTTGTCAGGGCGCTTGCTGCTGTTTCAAAACAGTTGTCCGGGTTGGTCAGCGGCACTGATACGCTCCCGTTTCGGGTCACTGGTGGCCTGAAGTGCGGGGCACCTGCTTGCTAGGCGGCTGCGCTTCATGCTGCACAGCTGTAGTCTTTGCACGCATACCGTCAAAGACACGTGAAGCTGGCCATGGGCTCCCGCGCACGTCAGGACCTAGCCCCACTCTAGCTCCACACTTGGCACGATATCCGATATACATCAGCCCAGCCAGTACTGGAGACATCAATTGGTGTAACTCCAACGCATGCACCTCCTGGACTGATACTGTTTTCAGGCCTCACCTCCCCCCATCAGTTACTTTGCCGCTCTGCGGTTACCCCCCATCGCCGAGCGTGACTGATGCCCGCACCCCCTAGCCGCCGTACCCACCTGCTGCATCTGGCTGAGCTGCACAAGCTGCTGCAGCTTCCAGTTGTAGCGCATGCTGGCCCCGTGCCGCCCCACCGTGTCCACCAGGTTCACGCGCAGCTGCGTGCTCAGCGCTGCGACCGCCTGCGACGACAAAGAAGCAAGGGCGAGCTTTGCACAAGGTATACGGTGCGTGCTGCTCGAGTGCCCATGCGGACTCTTGCATGTGAGCGTCAGTGCCAGTACGGTACGGTTCGTAAGCGCCCTCACGCCGTGTTGCTACGGTACCAAGTCATACACGTTCGTACTGTACGGGAGCAATACCTGTACGAAAGCCAAGTACGTCAGCTTGTTGGTGTTGTGGGGGCGGTACGCCCCGAAGATGGTCTGCAGTACGGCGCCGTGCACCGGCCCGCCGTGCGACTGCGGTACACCCATGTCCGTACACAGCTTCATCCACTGGGTAAGGGTCATTCCCAAGCCCCGGGCCCCAAGGCCGCCGCCCTCCTGACTGTGGCGGTGGCTGCCCGTTGTGGGTGACAGCATACCCGTTGAAGCGGGGCTACCGCCCTCGGCTGCGCTGGCGATAGACGACAGGGGAGGTCGCCAGTCGGGGCCGCGGGAGTATGCCAGAAACGCAGTGCGCAGCCCCATCGCACGCTGCTGTACTTGTGGGGGTACCTGCATGTCCGCCCCGTCAACGTTGACCGACATAACGGTCATGGGAGTGCCTGGCTGTTGCGCAGACGCAGCTGTGCTTGGAACGCTGGAGGGGTAAGGCGGGATGGAGTTTCGAGGAGAGCTTGTGGCCTCGGGCCAGCCGCCGCGAGAGGCTGTGCTCGAGCATGCCATAGGCAGCGATGAGTGGAGGCTGGGAAGCGGGACTGTCCCGGGTTCGGCCGGCTGGGCTGGGTAAGAGCTGCTTGGCACGGATGGGAGCGCGCCGTTGCTGCGAGCGCTCCCGCTGCGGCTCCGCGGCTCAGAGTCCATGGTGTACCTTGTGCCCTTTTTAGCGAGCTGTCCCGCTAGCGGCTGCAAGTAGCTTTTTCCATTACAGCACAAAGCTGTTTGCGCTGAGCCAGGGCATGCCTACATGCCGTCAGCGCACCACCGAGAGCCTGCAGGTAGGTGGCTTCGTAAAGCAACCAGTGGCAGGTTGCCACGCTTGAGCTGTATATTGATACTGTTCTTCCGCTCCAGCTCCTTTCAGTAGGTGGCGCGCCGGACGACACAAGGACGTGCGAGCGCGAGGTGCCACTGAGCTTGCGACACTATAAAAGACTTCCTAATATTGGTCGATTGAGCTGCTGATGCGATTCCGCGCTGTTTCCGAGGCAGTTCACCCGTCCCCTAGAGCAACAGAGGTTGCGCGCACAAGCACACTATGACCTCGTCTCTCGTATGTAGGAATCAAAATATCAGCATATGTTACTCATCATACACAGGTCAAGCGAAGGAGCAGGGATGAGCGACTTCGACAGTTCTTGGGGGTTGCGCGCACGCCACGGCGTGCCTACTTGGATTGCAAAGGACGCGGCAGGCACCTCACGAGTCGCCGTACACAGGGCAATGAAGCAGGCCGTCTCCTATGCGCGTTTACCCAGGAACGTGCAGGTCCACATGGGTGCCATGTGCTACGGACCGCGCAACAGCGGTTAGTGTACCGCGTGGCGGTCAGCGCACCGGCACCAAGGTGGTCACTGCCTGGCACTGGCTATTGCCCGGTGGTGTGATACAGGAGCCCTGCCCGTTCGCAGGGCTTACTAGCTTGTCAGTGCGACATAGCTCAAGTTGTGGGCAGTACGCCAGTACCACACCCGCTACCCGCGCCGCTGCCTCCGTCCCAAGCGCATCGAATGTAAGGGACTTTAGCACCGTGCAAGCAGGTGGACTCCACCAGGCTCCACCAGGTGGGACACTCATGCTCTTCGGGTGATCCGAGGTTACCCTTTCGCCCTGTCTACCGTGTGTCTGCAACTCTTGGGTGTTCCACATCACCGTTGCAAGGCTATGCAGGGCTGTGTGTCGCTGCAGAAGGTGGGCCGCCTCCGCACCACTCAGCTTTCCACGGCATGTTGAGCACACCACATAGGCGAGGAGCCAGCTCCCCTGCAACAGAGACGCTAGTGCATGGCGTACGGAGACTCCGAACCACGTCCACAGCGCTGCAACCAGGCACCAAACGGCACTGGTGGTCGGTCGGTGCTGCGCCTGTGGCTCTGCTTTCGCGGACAAAGGATGCGACGGGGCTGGACAGCCTAGCATCAGCCTTACGTATATGCACGAATGCGCCAGTAGCCTTCAGAGCTCTGGTGGCCTTCGCAGCGCTGCATGCCTGGGGCCTGGGGCGGTAAGAGACAACACCTGCCCCTACATAGTACCTGTTGAAACAAATTTTGATATTGTTCTACGTGGGAGCCAAATGGGCAAATACGCAAGCAGCGCAGTCCTCTGCAACATACTCCTCATGCAAGGGGTAAGGCGTAAGGGTCAAGATACTTTGAAAACAGGGTGCGTTGATGTCACACTCATTGAAATTGAATTCCACTGCGTAAGCTGGCTGCAAGCCTGCCTTTTTCTTTGCTATCGGTCCTAGCAAAAAGCGACCAGGTCCATCCTTTTCACCTGCCCGCGGCCCTGGTACATAGTAAAATCATACAAAGTTTACAAATGTTTGGTGCGCTAACCTAGGGAGTAGCATACAGCTGGCGGCCGCGGAGAGTTTCGACCGTTCCGTGGGAGGTCCCGCTGGGGGGGCCAGTGCCAACGCTCAGGGCAATGAAATTGTAGTACAGTTCACTCCTAACGTTCTGGTCAGGCTTAGTTGCGACCAGTCCTTCGGTTGAGCTGACCGTCCCCTGCGCTTCCGTCGCGGTCGCAAAACAGCCGGGCGGGCGCAGTAGGCCTGTTTCATCAAAACACAGACCTTGGTAGACTAGCTGCGCGAGAGCAAGCAGGCCTGCAACTGCCGAGGCGACAGTCGTGCCCGACGTTCGCGGGCCACGGACTGCGGCAAGCTGGCCAGCGACGCTGCTGCCCAGTCCGGGGAGCTCGACCCGGAGACCCTTAGCGCGTTTCATGCTCTGAACAGCCTGGCCACGGCGGCAGAGCATGAGGCTGGGCGCGGAAAGGGTCCCACCGGGCACCATCACCACCTACTCCACCAACAGCCTGCCGTTGCGGCTCCAGCCAACACGTCGGGCTCACAGCGCTCTCAACCGGACACGTCCCAAGATGACCCCATAACCACCAAGGTGTGTCGCGCGCTCACTGTGACAACCTATGGCGTAACGCGTTATTAGTAAGCCTTCTGAGGTCACGCGACACCAGAGCCCCTCTCTGGGCTCTGCGCGACACTCGTCTCCAGGGCCCTGTCCGCGCCAGCTGCATCAGCTCACACACTGCCAACACCACCAAGCATGCCGCACGCGCACTCAATTATGCATTCTGTTTGTCCTGCGTTCCAGGGCGTACATGCTGCTAGCGCTCCTTCCAGGGTATGCACAGTGGACGTCTTGCAGACCCTCCCCTTTTCCCACGGCGCCGTACCTCAGGTGGCCCTGGCACAGGTGGTACCCGACCACAACCACCACGACCAAGAGGCCGACCAGCACGAAGCCGAGCAGGATGACGCCAAGAGCGGCTCCGGGGGCAACATGGCGGGCGCCATGGGGCCCATGGGGATGATGGGCCCCATGGGCATGATGGGGCCCATGATGGGCGGCGCCATGGGCATGGGGCCTGGCATGGGGCCCATGGGCATGGGCATGGGCATGATGCCCGGGATGGGGGCCATGGGCATGATGGGCATGCCGGGGTCCATGCAGCAGATGCAGCAGCAGCAGCAACAGCAGCAGGCGATGCAGATGCAGGCGGCGATGCAGGCGGCCATGGGGATGGGCATGGGCATGCCGGGCGCCATGCCCGGCGCGGCTGGGGGCTACCCGTACCCGTACGGCGGCATGCCGGGCATGATGTCCGGGATGGGGCCCATGGGCATGATGGGGATGATGCCTGGCATGGGGCCGATGGGGATGATGGGTGGTGGTGCTCCGGGACAGGGTGCGGGGGCAGCCGGGGCTGCAGGAGGAGCAGGCGGGGGCGCAGCGAATAGCGGGGACGACGCCTCCCCGAGCGGCTCGGACGGCGCGGGGCAGGCGGGGAACGGCGGGGGCGTGGACGGCGGTGTGGTGACGGGCATGCCGCTGGCGGACCTGGCGCAGCAGTGGCAGATGGCGCAGCAGCAGCAGGCGGCCATGATGTACTGGTGGCAGATGTGGATGATGAGCATGTACTCGGGCATGGCGGCGGGCATGGCGGGCATGCCGGGGGCGCCCGGGGGCGCGGGCGCGGAGGCCATGATGGGCAACCCCATGGCGGCCATGATGGGGATGATGGGGATGGCGGGCCCTGCGGCTGCGGCCATGATGGGCGGCGGCCCGGGTGGCGGCATGACGCCGCAGCAGTACCAGGCCATGATGCAGCAGATGATGATGGGCATGGGCATGGGGGGCGCGGCGGCGGCGCAGCAGTGGATGCAGCAGGCGGGCGCCATGCAGGCGGCCATGGCGGGGGCGATGGGCGGCATGGGCATGCCCGGGATGCCGGGGATGCCGGGGATGCCCGGCATGGGCGGACCCATGGGTCAGGTGATGGGCGGGCAGGGAGGGGGAGGAGGGGGCGGCGTGGCGTCGGCGATGTCCAACGGCAGTGGGGGGTCGGCGGGCGGCTCGGGGGCCATGGTGAGTGGGCTTGGGGGCCACGTGCGCGTACGAGAAGGAAGGTCGGGCACGGAAGTTTCCCCGTCTACCGGTGTCCGTCCTGAACTGCATTTCTCCGGCGCGTGTCTTGCTGCATGCGTGTGTTGATTCCGGCCCCTGGTTTGGCCCTGTAACCACGTGCGGGCGCACCCCCTGTGCACCCGCGGCCTCGACCCTCCAGGGTGCCGTTGCCAGCATGCTCACAACGACACACTGCTGCGTGCACGTGTTCCTCCGGCCCCTGATCCAGCCCATTGCACCCTTTCCTCAACCCCCCAGGGCGCCGTGGCCAACATGTTCAAGAACATGGGCTTCCCGGGCTCCTCGCCCCCCACGGGCCATGGCGGCCCCGGAGCCGCAAGCCACATGCCAGGCTCCGGCGCCGGCGGCGCCGGCGCTCAGCCCGGCGGCGGCCACCCCATGGTCCCCAACGGCATGACAATGGGCGGGATGGGAAGCCCCATGGGCATGGGCATGATGAACGGCATGGGGGTGCCCATGGGCATGGGCGGGATGATGGGCGGGGCAGGAGCTAATACACTAATGATGATGGGGACTAGCGAGGACATGTACCAGGTGGACGAGGACCTGGAGGGCGGCGACGCGGACGGGGAGCACCACCACGACGTGGGCGGGGACGTGGGCATGGGGGTGGGGGTGGGACTAGGGGACGTGGACGCCATGGGGGTGGGCATGGGCGTGGGCGGGGATGCGGATTTGCATGATGCGCACCATGCGTTGGCGTTCGGGGACCATGACGGGCTGGGTGATGCTGAGCTGGCGGACCAGGAGCATGACCACGACCGAGCGGCGCTGCTCACAGGTGCGTACGTGGGAGGGGCGGGGGACCAGCTTGGATGGAGGACTTGAGCTAGGGAGCGGGTGGGGTAGCGGTTGTGTGTTAAGTGGGAGCACGACCACGACCGAGCGGCGCTACTAACGGGTTCGTTGGGTGGGGGCTTGCTCTGGAACTGTGATTATGGTTGGAGTGTTGTGAGTGGCTGTGCTGTGCTGTGGATGATGGGGCGGGGCGGGGTGGGATGGGAGAGCAGCTGGCGCGCGGGTGCTGGCAGTGCATACCGGTAGTACTGGGTGCTGGACACTATACGTGCTTTAGGCCGAGAGCTCTGTCAGCATATGGCGCAATGAGTTTGCGTTCAGTTAGTGGCATGCGGTGTGCGGTTTTATGCCCTTCCAGCCGTAACCCCTTGCGCGCCCTGCAATCCGGCTTTCGAATCCCACAATCCCGCCTGCCCTTGCCCTCGCCCACAGAGGACGGCGAGGACGGCGACGAGTCGCACCACCACCAGCAGCACGGCCACCTGTCCGGCCTCCACAGCCACCTGCATATGCCCATGCACAGCCAGCAGCCGCACGGGGGGCACCACGGCCTGCTGCCCCAGCTTGGCTCCCAGACCCTGGGGAGCACCCCGCCGGGGCTTCCGTCCATCGGCGCCCTGGCGCAGCTGCCGCAGGCGGCGGCGGCGGCGCTGACGGCGGCGGCGGCGGTGGCGGCGTCGAAACGGCCGCTGGATGGCGGCGCGGGCGGCGCAGGGGTCATGGGGTCGGGTGGAGGCGGGGGCGGGGGGTACATGAGCGGAGGAGGAGGGGGAGGAGGGGGCAACTCGTCGCAGAAGAGGGGCAGGCGGGCTGCCAAGGAGCAAAAGGTCGGCGGGGAGAAGAAGGTAAGGGCATCGGTTATGTTGATGAGGGGAGGGCAGGGATGTTGGAAGGGGTGAACGGAATGGGAGGGAAGGGAGCTGGGAGGAAGTGGCAAAGGGAGACGCCGCAGCGTTGGCTGCTATATTGTATGCTCGTAAAGGCGCTCACGCTGCAACACATTAGCTGCGGTTCTGTGGCGTCTCGGTTTCAAGAGCAGCCAACACCAGGCTGACGCTCCCCCCCGCGCCACCTGTCCCCAGGTGTGCAAGAACTGCGGCACCAAGTCCACCCCCTTCTGGCGCAAGGACAAGAACGACGGGCGGCCGCTGTGCAATGCCTGCGGGCTGTACTTCTCAAAGAATGACGCCCCGCGGCCCAAGGTGCTGTGGAAGCAGGACGAGGGCGGCGGCGCGGCGGCGGCAGCGGCAGCGGCGGCGGCGGCGGTGAGTACCGTAACTGGAAGGCGTGGCCAGGGCGAGCCTACGGAGCACAGTTGCAGTTCAATTCATGGCATTTTCCCGGTACAACATTACGCTCCCAAGCAGTCCTGTCGAGCTGATTCCGCTTATGTACCACCTTGTACTTGCGACTCCGTGTCTCCCAGACGCCCCACGCGGTTTCCTCGCTTTACACGCGTACCGCCTTGCCTGACCCTGCGCAACAGGGCGCGGGTGGGAGCGGCGCCAACGGGAGTGGGTCCACCGTGCCGCCACCCAATCCACTCATGACCGCCGACCCCGCCACGGCCGCCGCCGTGGTCGCAGCCATCACCAAGGGCGGCCTGGCGGGCCTGCCGCCGGGAGCCGCCGGGGCACTGGCGGCAGCGGCGGCGGCCGCCGCCGCGGGCGCCAACGGCGCCGCCGGGCGGCCCGGCGGCGCGGGCGCTGCAGGCGGCGCGAGGCCGGGTGCTGGCGGGCCCGGCGGAGCTAGCGGGACGGGCGCAGGAGCGTCTGCGGTTGCGGCGGCGGCGGCGGCAGCGGCAGCAGCGGCGGCGCAAGCCAACGGGGGCAGCGGCACAGCGGGGGGCGCTGGCGGCGTGCGGACAGGGCTCCTTCCGGGGCAGTTCCCGGGCATTCCGCCCAACTCGGCCATGGGTCAGATGATGGCGGCAGCGGCCGCTGCAGCCGCCGCAGCGGCCGCTAGCAAGGGCGGCGCCGCCGGCGGCCCTGGGGCGGGTGGCATCCGCCCGCCGTTCAGCATGTCGCAGGCGAACGCTGCCGCGGCGGCGCTGGCCGCGGCGGCGGCGGCGGCCATGGCGGCGATGAACACCGGCGGGGTGCGGCCGGGCGGCGCTGCGCTGCCGCTCGCGAACGGCTCGGCAGCAGGGACAGCTCCCGGGGGGCCGTCTGCGCCCTCCGCCGCGGCAGCGCTGGCGGCGGCAGCGGCGGCCGCAGCGCAGGCTCAGGCCGCTAACGCAGGCGCTGGAACGTCGGGCGGGGGCGCTGGGGCGGTACCTGCGCCGGTGCTGCCTGCCCCTGCTAGCCCAGCGGGGCAGACGGCGGCGGCGGCTGTGGCAGCGCTGGCGGCGGCGGCGGCGGCTGCCGCACGGCCAGTGGCGGGGCCTGGGGCTGGGCCAGCGGGGGCGGACCTGGGGATGGCGGTGGACGCTTCGGGGGATGTGTCCATCAAGGCGGAGTGAAGCAGCTGGTGGAGCGGCCATGCCATCACGTCCAGGAGTGGGGTGGTCGGTTGCGCGTTGGTGGCGAGGGTCCACAGGATTGCCTGTACTACATATGGATACTGCAAGAGCGGGGGTGACGTACGACAGCCTTTTGCGGCGCTGGTGTTGTGGCGGGCGGGTGGGTCGGGTTAGTCCGGGGCGCCTTGACAACAGCGAACGAGGGTAGCGGCTGGGCGGCTTACAGCTGCTTGGACTGCTGGCTATTGGTTTATTGGCGGCCAGCGCCTCACCCATTGTGGCATTCGGATAGGAGGCCGACATGTTTGGCTGGGTGGTTGCGAGGGCCGTTTGTTCAATTGCAACACCTGCTCACGCTGGGACCTGCTGTAGGCGCCTCAAAATCCGCAACGCGAACGCGTGCCAGGCGAAGGGGCGCATGGGGACACGGCGCAACTAGCCGCGACGTGTGCATTGTTGTCGGGTTGTGGTGTATGACGATCATATCTGTTACCAAACATGCACGCGTCGGTTGTGGGAAGGCACTGCGTGTGAGTTTAAGAAAAGCCGAGCCGTATTCGACGTATTATGTTTCAGGTGCATGACCTCTCCACTGTGTGTTAGGTCCCTTCCGTCCTGTAGGGCTGTAGCCTTGGACATGGCCGCGCGCGAGCTGTTCAAGAGGTGCGCACGATGGTTCGTCCTGCTGGTTGGCGGAGTTTGCTATGGCAGGGCGCGCCGGCCAAATTACCCACCTCGCCACCCAAACGCACAAGTCGTCTAGTCCTTTTAACGACACAGACTGCGGCGTGTATGCACATGGCAGTTGCACCCGGGGCAGCCGACTGCCGTGCCTGTGGCTTTAAAGAAAAGCGTGGTGGTGTGGTGTATGATGTGGTGCACATTCGTTCAGGGGCTGTGTCAGGTGCCCCATGCAGTATTGTGGGTGGCAACAACAACGTTCTGCAACATGTCGCACGGTGTGTTTGACGTGGTTCGGGTCAGGTCGGGTTGCTTTGTGTGCCTGTGCGGTGCATGAGCGGGAGTGTTCAGATGGAGCCTCGTGCACGGGAGATTTCAGGGCGCTCTGCCCCAGGTCGGCCCTTGTGAGACGATGTCATTATACGCACTGGACACAATAACACGTTTCCATAATTTTGTACACACGTATTCTGTTCGGGTGCTGATGGGATGCTGTGCTCTCAGGTGGATGCGCTGGTGGGCGGTACAGGCTGCAGGATCATTCAAAACATGCTTGTGTCAGAACATGAAGAAATTCTCTACGTCGCCAGCGGGCATGAAACATCTGTGCGCAGCTGGTGTGAAGCGTTCTCAATAAGCATGCCATGGGTTGTGCTACGGGCAGTATTCGCATTGGTCCCGTGTCCCCGTTGTTTCAGTTGACTGCTGCACACCGCCGTACCGGCAACACGACTTTGCAGGCGAAGCGAGGTAGCCGCTTGCATGCATACCCATGTCCATCGATTACCGTGCCACTGTAAGATTGGAGTTGCACTGGTCATGCCCTGTTGTTACCACAGAAACGTGAAGGGGAGCCCAATCCCCTAAACAACGGTCCTTACGAATGATACAGTTAGGGACCTTGTAGGGGAGAAGCACAGGATATATTGCCTACACGGCTGATAACGTGGCGCAGCGTGGTGTGTGCGTTTGATTGTCAATTGCTCGCAGAGCCGGGTTCCGTGACCAGACAAGCACGCAGCGGCAGCCTCTCGTGTCAAGGCACGAGCTAGCAGGGCCTCGAGCAGGGGAGGTCTCCCCTGGCCCCGAGAGCAAGAGGCGACGCCCAAACCAACGGGCTCAAACCGCTAGGAAGTCTGGTGCGCCTGTTCAGACGGCACGACGTTGCGTTTGCCGCATGTGTCAATCTCCCTTCCACATAGAACAAGATCTTCATGTAACGCCACAGCGCAAACTAACGGGCACAAGCACGGCAGGCAAAGATACCGCTAGGTCGCAGCTGTACTGTCCTCCTGCAGCTTAGGGTGCAAACTCCATCCGATCCGCATCGGAGCCCGAATTGTGACCAGAACACATGGCCAGACTGTGACCAGAACACATGGCCAGCTCAGGCCCACTGTACCAACGCTAGTTTTGAAAATGCGCAAAACGTTGGGAGCGACAGTGAAAGATGGAGGGTGGTACTCCCACTCAACAACATAACGACGCGCATGCCTAACTGCCATAGGATCAATCGCTCTTGTCCATGGTCCAGCGTAAATTAAGGAAGCCAGTGTCCCCTGCCAGCCCCCGGCAAGCCACAGGCACCAGCGGCTCTGTTCCGGTCAGCAACACTGTCGTACAACGCCAAACCGGCCCGAGCCTCCCCAAGATAGGGAGTGCATGACCCAGTCCAAAACGTCAAGCTTCGGGTCAGCTTCACATCCTGCATGCCCTCGTTCGTTAATGCTCAGAACGTGAGCCAAGGCCTGTGCGTGTGCCAAGGCTAGCGCAACAGACCGTGTGGCACCATGGTTTGCCCAGCCCAGCTGTCTATACGTACCCTTCCGCCTCTTTGTGACGGTCAAGCTGATATTTGTGAGCCTCCCACATGCACATGGACTCCAGCATCTGCCGCAGCTGGTCTATTAGCTCCTTGACCAGCTCGTTCTTGGCGCTCAGCTGCTCCTGCAACCGAGCCCGCCGTGAGGCTGGGTCCTCCTCAGCCTGCTGCGCCTCGCCGCCGGCACCATTACCGCTGCTGACTTGCGCTGGTTCCCCTGTTCGAAATGTGCGGTCTAAGTGAGTACCATTCAGATGGCCGACAAGCACATCGGTCGTAGACGCGTACCGTGCTGGAGAGCGTCTTGTCTGGAGCCTTCCAAGGACTCAAGCAGAGCAAAACATTGGATGATTGTTGATCGCAAGCTCCCTGCTGCCGTAAGGTATTGTTGCTGCAGGGCTGCGTATCGCTGCACCGTCGTGTCGCTCAGCTCCGAGTATCCCGGGAGTGCAAAAAGCTGCTTGACTATTCCAATGAGCTCGTGCAGTTGTGCAAGTCCGGCAGCTGCGACAGTTTGCAGCTGCGCGCTTGTATGTGCCTGGGGCTGGGTCATCGAGAGCGAGTGTCCGTGTTATAAGCTATGCTCGTGTCACATGTGCGAAATGATCTTATAGAGCTTATTGATGCCGCTATGCTGCCTGACACCATCCGCACCATCGGCACGTGCCAAGCCATGCACACCCTTCTGCATCAGAAACAGCGATCGCGACCACACTTGCCGCTTTCGCGCTTTACCTTGCCTCGCCTCACCCTGTCTGCAATTCCTGTATGCCTGCAACTGTATCAGGCCTATTTTGCCTACATCCCGCACCGCACCCGCTACACCCTTCTGCATGCACCCAGGCTGACCCAGGGCAGGAGTAGAAGGCAGTTCCTCGAGGCGGGATGCAGAAAGGGCACTACGAGCGCGACGCCGTAACAATGACGACAACTGTTGAACCACGTACTTCGTACGGTACGCGGTGCGTATGACCTGGTGGTAAGATTAAATGCATAGAACAGTAGCTGGATGGCTGCGCATAGGGAGGCACGTGTACACAAGGGGTCGGATGTGCAGCTTGGACCTTGTGCAGTCTTTTCTCTAGTAAAGAATGGACATAGCTGATTCAGGTCCCTTGCAGAGTACCGGTAACGGTACCAGCACACCCACAAGCAGTTTGCTGAATCCTGCAGTTGGTCAAGGCTCCTTGACTTGGAATTCCAGATAACAGTGACCGTCAGGAGACGAAGCGTGGGAAGATTTTGCAAGCCTGGTGCTTGCTTAGCTGAGCCGTACTTGCTTTGGCTGCCATTCACACTGCCATGCATGCCACGCAAGCCTTCAGTAGCTGGCTGCCAAATGATGTGTGCGGCACTTTGTCACCCCTGCAACATTCCGCGCACGGGAGGTCCGAGCTCCGAGCCACATAGCCGCAGTACGTATCTGCCAACCTGCGTAAGCTGTTTTTAACTGCGTTGCTGCATACCGGTATGCGCCAGGTGCACCCACTGACCACGAGTCAGACTCCTATCCGCCAAATCCGCATGTGACGTTACAGTGTCAGCTCAGCCCTTGGGCCGCAGCACACCGCCCCACAGCCGTTCACTGGCCACCGCGTAGGCGCAGCACCAGGTGCAGCGTGCTCTCCTTCTGGATGTTGTAGTCAGCCAGGGTGCGGCCGTCCTCCAGCTGCTTGCCGGCGAAGATAAGGCGCTGCTGGTCAGGGGGGATGCCTGCAGGGGCAGCAAAATGAGCCGACTGTTAGGAGCGCAGTCATGTACAGAAACGCGCAGAAAGTGTCCATGTTGCAGCATACAACGTCGCAACCCATGGTGTTGCCCCTTTTCGGGATACGCTGTGCTGTGCGCACGATTCGCAACAAGGTTGTGCCGAGCATCACGCATCGAGCATTACGCATGTGTTTTTGCCCCACGCCGGAGCGGAACAGCAGTGCATACCGATAAGCAGCACGTGGGACAAGCACACGTGTCAGAAGCCTCGTTACAACACCGTCAGGCGCAGGCGTTTCAAGCCACGGCCTCTTCCGAAAACTCACCCTCCTTGTCCTGGATCTTGGCCTTCACGTTCTCAATGGTGTCCGAAGACTCCACCTCCAGCGTGATGGTCTTGCCCGTCAGCGTCTTCACGAAGATCTGCATGCCACCGCGCAGGCGCAGCACCAGGTGCAGCGTGCTCTCCTTCTGGATGTTGTAGTCGGCCAGGGTGCGGCCGTCCTCCAGCTGCTTGCCGGCGAAGATGAGGCGCTGCTGGTCAGGGGGGATGCCTGCACGGGGAGTAAAGAGCCAGACCGTTAGAAGAACAGCGGTCAGCAGGGGCATGCAGGAGTGTCCCGCTGCGATAAGACATCGTAGGATGGCGTATGCTGCGATAAGACTTGTGGGATGGCGTATGCTCTGTGCCCCACAAGTCTCGCAAAAAATTAGAACAGATAACACGTGACTATCAGTTTCGGGCAAAGTCGACACACAAGGGCAACCGCAGTACGTGGACTGCGTGCACGTGTATTAGCCCTAGCGCCTCGCTGCCACACCGTCAAGCGCAGGCGGTTACAAGCCTCAGCCTCTCTCGAAAACTCACCCTCCTTGTCCTGGATCTTGGCCTTCACGTTCTCAATGGTGTCCGAAGACTCCACCTCCAGCGTGATGGTCTTGCCCGTCAGCGTCTTCACGAAGATCTGCATGCCACCGCGCAGGCGCAGCACCAGGTGCAGCGTGCTCTCCTTCTGGATGTTGTAGTCGGCCAGGGTGCGGCCGTCCTCCAGCTGCTTGCCGGCGAAGATGAGGCGCTGCTGGTCAGGGGGGATGCCTGCGGGTGCAGGGGGTGTCCAGCAGGCGGCGTAGCGTTGCGCACAGGGAGCACAGGCACCACACAGCCAGCCGCTGAGCGCTTATGCTGGCACGTGATCGGCAATTGCGAAAGTGTTGGGACTGTAAGCTGGCCTTTACGCATCCGTCCGCCTTCGCCGAACGAAAGCGGATCCAAGGCAGCCAGCGATGTCAGGCACACCAAAGCAGAACACAGGCTCCGTTTGCACATACGTCAGAGCACTGCGGATGGGCGCAGGAGACGCTGGGCGCCTGAAACTATTGGGCTGGCTGCGCCAAGTGACTGGGGTTACCATCCCACGTCAGCCAGAGCTTACAAGGCCTTACCCTCCTTGTCCTGGATCTTCGCCTTCACATTCTCGATGGTGTCAGACGATTCCACCTCAAGGGTGATGGTCTTGCCGGTGAGCGTCTGCAGTAGTGCATCAAACAAACTTTTGTGACCATGCTGTCGGTATGCGTCACAGCAAGGAAGAGGATGCGCGGTGCGGAAGTCTGAGCAGCTTCGGTAGGCTGCACTCAACATCCAAGAGTGTACAAGAAAGGAAGATGGCGCAACAGGGCCCTTCCAGATGCTTGCCCTAGCGGCACTTGTGCCACACCCAGGATGCTCCTATGGTCATAACTGGATCCCTAGGCAACAGACAGGCCGTCAGGCAGGGCTTTTCCGAGGACTTGCCTTGACGAAAATCTGCATCGTGACGCTCTCCTCTTAAGTGTCTAGGTGGAGTTCTGGCAGCGGTCTTGTTACTTTACAAGTAGTAGAGGAGGACAGCTTGTACTAGCGGGCTAACAACTGTTTGCTAGAAGGTAAGTGTATGACAGGTCGCGTCTCACAGCCTTTTTGTACTTGTGGCCGAAGCCCCCATGCAGGCCTCATGCGGAGCCCGCGCGCGCGGACAACGACTCGCGTTGCACAGCAGCATCCTCGTATGTCTAGAACAATAGCATGCTTTGGGGTATTGCCTTGAAGCTGCTGTTTCCGGTCTCGGGCTGTACCGCGTCTTGAACGAGCAGTCGAGTCACCTACCCGAACCTGCCAAACAGTTTGCCCTTCTTGCAAACAGAGTGCCCATATGCTTGCAGAGGTCACCTATGCTTCGCGTGGGGCCTGGGTCTGATAGTTAAATTCGCCTTGTGACCCACGGTTCTTTCAAGGTCTCCCTTGGAGGTCCCTTGTAGGTCTCCCTCGGAGCGTTGCGTGGTCCCTTTCAGTCTCATGCATCGTGCTCCGACCTCAGTCACCTGGCGTTCATCTGCACTCCAACTTGTGCTTACCGGCAGACTGAAGGGGGATTTTCTCGCGCCTTCCATACCTCCCGAACAAAATACCGCCACGTGCACTCACACCAACCGCCCTCGCCGCGTCCTGCTTCACACCAACCGTTCGCTGTGCTGTCACACCGTTTCGTGGTACCGCCCAGATGCTGGCTGTGGGCCTTAGCAGGCCCTACCGCCCTACCGTGCACTGCATGGGGGCGTCGAGTGATGCTCCATGCCCGGTCGTACTCGGGATCGGAGTACTGAGGCTGTGGCCGCACCTCGGCTTTCCTCTCTCGCACATGCTTTTGACGCATATGTCATATCGGAAGCCTGTTTGCTTGGGCAACATGAAAACGGTCGGCATAAAATGCAGTTGTAGGGCGTCCCTCGGCGACGGAGGGGCACAGTGACGGCAACACCACTACGCCTGGATTCCCTAGGGGCCCCTGACAACAGGAGAACAGCGGACCAGGACTGCGGCACGCTGTTCACTAGGTGGCGCTGGGCGTGACTACGGTACGATCAAGGTGTGTGTGTCTTTGCCCAGCTAGCACGCGGTTAGTGAGTGGGCGTGACAGTGTGTGCACCCAATCGGCCAGCACGCAGGGCTGCCGTACCCTGGTGCTAGCCACCCAGTGCAAGCCCAGAGCGGCTTTGTTTGTTTGTTTCTTACATGATAGGATCCGGAACCCAGCATGTAAGGACCCGTGTACGAGCCAGGGGCTCCAGGGCCATCACAAAGACTCAATACACGCAGCCGGATATACTCCAACCATGCGACCAACCGCTCACCGCAAGAACGGTACACAAGCATGACGTGCAGTCCATATTTGCACTAGTAGCAATGCAAGCTTCGCTTGCTCAGGACCCAGCATAACATCACGCATGCCGCCGCTCAGATCAAGACCGCTGCTACGACGCAAACTCTCGTACGCTGTGCAACGCATAAGCACGTGCTCTTCGTCCTCCACGGCTCCAGACTGACACACAGGACAGGTCCGCTCTTCTCTTGGGATCCCATTGCTACGGTTAGCGGCAAGGGGCCAGCAGCCCAAGCGAAAACGCAGAGCGGCAGAGCGCCTGTGCGCAAGCATGTGGTCCAGGACTTAAAACCGTTGAAAACACAAGCCCATGGCTGCACTGGTGGTCTGCGGGTGCGCCCATACAGCACGGTACATCCAGCTACACCGCCCCGTGCAGCACCGGCACCGTTCCCCTTTCCTTTGCAGGGGCGTTGCCGCGCCCCCTGACGCAGGAGCATAGCAGCAGCCCAGGCCCCGGGGCCTAGCGTACACCCTTTACAACCAACCATGCTTGCTAGATGCTGCACCGCCAGCGTCCCTCTCCAACTCGTCCGCAAGCATACCGACCGGCTTGCCCCAAAGCCGTCGGGCCACCTCAAAACCTCTTAGGTCCCCCACGTACGGAACAAAGCTCCACCTTCGTTTGCGACAACGCTATGAATCTTCGCAATCCTGGCATGGCCACGTGGTTTGCTGCATTCTTCAAGTAGCGGTAACCCGCCGTGACACAACCCACGTTGACCCACTTCGTGAGCTCAAGCCAACCCGGCGGCAAGCGGCCTGGCGCTCTCAGTCTCCACCCCGACACCCAGCTGCTTCCTGGCTCCTGCCCTTTCCTATCCAGTCTTGCACGCGCGCGTTGTGACTATGGCAGTAGACAGGGCCCCTGCTGGCACCCTTCGCTATTACGCTTTCCCATCCGTCCTATGCATGCAGGATGCACAACCCGTCAACTCTTCCGGCGTTCCCAGCAGCACACCCTAAAGCCAGCTTCCCCCAACGGCCCCCACGCCCCATAACCACCACAAGACGGCCTGGCCCGCGGCCCCACATGCACTCATCTGGGCTCCTTGCATGGTCAATTTGGGCCAGTCTAAAATCAAAGCCATGCCGTGGTTGCACAGTCACGCTCCCCCACAGCTGCCCTGCGATTGGCTGGCGCCCCCTTCGCTCGTCCGTTGCTGCTGCTGCTGCTGCTGCTGCTCTCCCGCCGCAGCCACAAGGCTAGACAGCTCCCAGTCCAGGGCCTCCGCGGCCTCGTTGGGCGGAGGGGGCGGCAGGAAGTCAGGCGCGGGACTGGAGCGGAGCGTTGACCAGTCAACGCCCTCGAAGAAGGGGTGCACCTTTAGCTCCGACATGTCGTTTGCGCCTGCATGAGCCAGGATGAAGGGCCCTTGAGGAACAGTATGACAACAAACTATCACGTGTGGCGACGGCCGGTCCATGCGTGCTACTGTTGTGGTGTTGGCTCCTGCTTGCTGAGGCCGGCAAACACGGAAGCCGAGGTGCAGCGTGTCGAATAGTGGCGGCACCAGGCGCATTACACACGTTTACACCGCTCGCAGAGCTCGACGCTCTGACGCGCATCAAGACCTCTGAGCAATACCCCGAAAGCCATCACAGGCAACCGCAATGCAGCCAGCTCGAGTCCCCGCTTGCGGAACGCACCTATGCGTGCCGAGGGCTCAGCTGCCAGCAGCTTCTCCGTCAGGTCGCGGGCCGCCGGGGGATAGTCCCCAGGGTAGGCGAAGTCCCGGTCGATGACCTTCTGGAAGGTGAGGTACTCCGAGGCGGCCTTGAAGGGCGGAGAGCCTGGGCGGCGAAGGAGAGCAGGGGGCCGGGCGCACGACGGTGGGTTTGAGGGAGGCCCTATGACATGGGGCTTTGGGCTGGTTCGGAACACGGAAGGTATCAAGAGCCGCATAAGAGGACGTGGGGCAGTGCGGCAGGGCTTCGTCGACAGCGACATGGCAGGGTGTGAGAAAGGCCAAAAGCGTGTTCCTGCTGGGTCCTGTCCCGGCGCCTGCCTGGGATGGCATGGGACACAAGAGGAGGGAGGGCGCCGTGAGGCCTTGCCAAAGGCAGGATGCCAAGGAGCACATGTGCAGGGGAAACACTAGTACCAGGCACAAGCATGCACGTGGTGTGCTGCAGAGCGGACTGAAGGCCGTGCACGACACACAAGGACAACATAACGCCGTCACAGCTCCTCCGTTTGTGTATGGCTCCATCTTCACAAAGCGGCCACCAAAAGCGGCCACCGGAAACCGGGGAGTTGCCCTGCTACGCAGCCTGCACCGTGCCCAAACAGCCCAGCCCACGCGCCGTTGCCACGGCCTTGTCCACCCTGCCCTTCCTCTCCGCGTGCAGGCACCTGCGCTTCAAAGATTCCCTGACGCCTTATACGATTTCCTCGCGTTTCACGCGTGCCCATCCCTGCCACTCACCCACTATCATCTGGTACAGCAAGCAGCCCAGCGCCCACAGGTCTGCCGGGTACGACAGCGGTTGGTTGAGCAGCACCTCGGGTGAGACGTACTCCGCCGTACCAACGAACGACGTAGCCCTGCCGGGACAGCCGCGTAGCGTTGCTGCAAGTGGGCTTCACACCACTTGGAGTGAGGGAGCATGGGCGCCCCAAATTGCACAGCTCCATGCTGCTTATAGTTTACACCAGACAAAAAAACTGCTGCTTATAGTGCATGGGTGCCACAAACCGCACGGGCGTCGCAATGACACCATGCATCCACACGGCTGGTCCTGCGCGCCCATGCCCCGCGCCCAAAAACCGCAAATGTGCTTGTCGGCCGCACGGCGGCGCATCTTCCAGCAGTGTGCAATCCACGCTGCCCGCACCCTGTCATCCCGTCGTGTACCGCTCGCATATGCCATGCGCCGCCCAATTGTTGCGGTCCATGGCGGTGGACCGCAACAACAGCAGACGTCCTCAGTCCACGTGTTTGCTGACGAACACGCCGACACACCCCGTGAGAGCCCTACGAAACCGTAACACAATTTCCCGGCGCACCAAGTATGAGCTGCAGGCAAGGCGAGGCCCTCCCACATGCGCGCACCTGTTCTTGCCGGGCGGCTTCTCGGCCTGCGGCAGGAAGTACGCCTTGGCGCTGCCGAAGTCGATCAGCCGCAGGTGGCCGTCCGCAGACAGCAGCAGGTTCTCGGGCTTTAGGTCCCTGGGGCACGCGTGAAACGCGAGGAAACAGTGTACGGTGTCAGGAATCACGGAAACGCTGGTGGCTGGGGCGTGGTCGTGCGGAGGGAGGAAAGGTCCGATTAAGAGCTTTGAGGCATGCTGTACCGAGGTATACTCCGCAGTGCATGGACAGGAAGGCGGACACAGGCCTCAATGCACCTGCAGGCCGTGTGATTTACATTATGCATGTGCGTATGCGTATGCGCTGGCATGCGATACACACTGTTGGTGCTCACGCACATGCATGGATGCATGTCGCGGAAGCACATGCCGTACTTGAACCCAACCCTGCACTCACGCACCTGTGCAGCACCTGCGTGCCACACACGCCCCCTCAGCACCTTTTTTTTCTACACCTGCATGCCCCACCCCAGACAATCCATCCTGCCCTTTGCTGTAAGCAGCAGATACGACCGCACACCTTCCCTTTCGTTTCCCCCCTCGCGCCGCTAATATGTCGCTGTTCCAACCTGGTACGTAACGCCCTAATCCCACACCGCGTTGTCAAAGCCGGCAGCACCGCCCCACACGGACCTGTACCCCACCCGGCTGTGACACCGAGTCAAACGCACCTGTGCACCACCTGCATGCCCCGCAGGTACTCCAGGATGAGCACCACCTCGGCCGCATAGAAGCGGGCGGCATCCAGGGGCAGCTGGCTCCGCTGGGGGCGCAGGGGAGAGAAACGCATGGTGTACTGTTGTTACATGCAGACAACGTGGGCTAATAGGGATGAGGATGCACCAGCGGCGTCGCTCAAACAGCATGGAGCAGGGGCAGCGACGGAAAGGAACACCGCTCAGGGTCCGTTGTGCAGCGTGCGTAGCGATGCAGTTGCGTGTGCGGAGACACGGTAGAGCTGAGGCAGGAGCACGGAATAGTTGCCGAGCGGTTGGCGCGGTCACAATGGAACGGGACGGGGCAGCCCCCATGCTGCAGGGCCCCCATGTTACAGTACCAAAGTCTAAGGTCCATAACAACGGCGATTATTGTTTGACAGTGCTAACTGACAGGCGCCTCCTAGACAAGTGCTGACCCGCTGCCGCCTTGCCCAACACGCCGGTATGACACGTGTGCGGCACCGTGCAACAGCTGCTCTTGTGGATACATGCCGTGCGTTGCAGTACCGTACCGGTACTGCTCACCCGCTTGATCTGCTCGTACAGCTCTCCCCCAGCGCAGTACTCCATGCCCATGTCTGCGGTACAAGGCGTGGGTAGGCTGTGGGAATCAGCAGCCAGGCAAGTGCTTTCGTGTGCGGTACGCGAGCCCAACGCACTGACCTAGACCCGATGGGCACCCCCCACAGCATGCTGCATGTGGTGTCCCTTGTATCACCGACGTGCTACAGCCTTCGCGCGTGGCTTCCACGCCATCGTATGACAGCATGCATACACTGTGTATGGCATATTCGCGACTGCACAGTGCATGTGCTGAGCAGGGGCTTAGCGCCTTGACTAGCATCTGGGACCAAGCGCAGTACTCTTCCGCAGGTGGATGACACATCCACACCTCCCACACTTGCGCACACGGACCCACACCGGAACGGGCAGAGCGTCAGGCGTTTGGGATTGTCGGGTGTGTGCACTTGTCATGTCCCAGGTCAGGCACAAGCCCCAGAGCTGGCGAGGACTCACACAGGTTGTCCGGGTCCTGAAACGTGAAGTGCAGCTTGGCTATCCCAGGGTCGTCCAGCTTGTCAAGGATATTCCGCTCGTTCTTGATGTACTCCACGACCTTATTGCGCATGATCAAGTGCTTGTTCATCATCTTTATCGCATACTGCTTGCCAGACTGCTTGTTGCGCGCCAAGAAGACCGTCGAAAAGCTCCCGTCGCCGATGCGGCCCAGCACATCGAAGTCCTGTATAGAGAGATTGACGCGTGGCGCCCGGTATCCTTCCTGCTGCTCGCGGTCCGCCAGCTTGCTAGGTTCCGTCATGCTGTCGTCGAGGTGCGTCGCGAAGCCTACGCACGCCGCTTTTCTTATCACTACAGGGCCTACAGCCCGCAGGTTGCTATGTCCATGTCGTTGGAATAGGTGAAGCTCGTGTCACGGAGTGCAGCGGCCGGGAACCGAAGCGTCTGGGCACCGGCCACTGGGCACGTGTCTAAGCCGACTACGAAGTGCTTGCCGACCATACGGATTGTAAAAGCCTCACAAGGGTCTGTGTGTGCTTAGTAGTGAACCACTGTGCCGCTGGCGTGAGACATAGTGACGCATCATCAACTCGTACGGCATCGGGGACGGGGTGGCCCCAGGTGGCCCGCTGCAGCAGCTCCTGGCATGGCCGGCACCATGGCACCATGGCCGGCAGTCGCGGAAGGTGGTGCAGGCGTGCTGCGGCCTCAAAGGCCCGAGCACGCAAGGGCATAACCTCACCAGGCTTGCGCGCTTGTCTAGTGTCATGCCCTACCTACACCTGACCGTACAAGCGTACATCGTCACCGTTACAGCTCACAGCCACAGCCGAGGAAGTCCCCGCTGGGGACCCTCCACTTTGGGGAATGTAAGCCGGAGGGGGCGATCCCGTCGCTCAAGTCATTGCTGGGGCTGTACAAAAGCCCGAACCAGCGATCCTCAAAACTCCGGAGGCCCCACGGGGCAGTCTACCACGCGCTCTTGCAGCCTGGTCCGGGAAAGCCTGTGGGGTGTGGGTAAGGGGTAAGGCCAGGGAAGCGGCAATGCGTCGCCTGCCTGGGACTTAGGACGTGGCACTCATCACAGGGCTGCATTCGGTTTTCCACGCTCACAATTGCATTGCAGCCACCAGCAGTGTGCAATTGTATTTGTTATTTTTGTGAGAAGGTTACAGGGGGCTTGGCATCCGAGATGAGAGGAGATGGTACTGATGGCGAGCCCAGGAACTGAACGTCGCCATGTCAGGGCACACTCTACCGATTGGGTGCCCCGGTTACCAGGGCCAGGTGGTCAGGGGCGACCACCAGGCAGGGCAGGAGGTGTGAAGCAGGTGGTGTACCGGTATGGGGTAGCCCCGTGTGTAGCAGGATGCGATGGTACAGGGTGGTAGGCACGTGTGTGTTGGGAGGCACGTGTGGTTGGGTCCGTTCTTGGGATGCGGTGTGTCCAACGTGCAGCACCAAGCATTTGGCACACCTTGCGGGTTGTTTGTTAGGGCGTGTCTCGCATGACCTGTATTGCAGGGCGCCAGTACGCATTTGGCCTCAATACCAGCCACGCCACACAAAGGTACCAGGCCAGGTCCAGTTCCCGCCGTGCCTGGCCAGTACACTTTCATGGAACCTCCTTGCCGCTCCTATCTTTCGCTTTCCCAACCGCCCAACACCGACGCACCCAACCCATGCGCCCCACCTTTGCTTGGCCCGACGTTAGTCAGCGGTGCTCTGCGTACAGTGTCGTTACTACACATATGTTAACAGAATACATCTTATGAAGCTGATCTGAAAACTGGAAGCTTTTTGTGGAGAATCGGCAATTGGGTGTGCCCTGCCGTGTGCTGTGCAAGCAAGTGCGATATACCGCTGCGCGCCAACGAAGCCTTCTCCAAGATCTTGAGAATGTCAAGGTAGCAGCTGACTGGCCAGACGACAAGGAGGTTGATGCATCGGCTTGACGGCGTGGGAACCATGGGCATCGAAGTGATAGACGCGTTCAAAGATGCCCTCGTCGAGCTCCTTCCAACGATCAAGGAATTGATCGACGAGAACCGGGATGCCGCTGCCGAGATCCAGGACCTCAGAGCGCGTGTGAACGCGCTTGGGAGAGTACAGGTTCAGGAGCCCGGAAAGGTGTTCCTGGGCCAAGCGGCTTCTACGTTGGACAAGGCAGCTTGCTTATACGTGTTTGGGAACGACATCATCTACCTGTCCGTTAAGAAGCTGCACAAGCAGCGCGTGCGCGGCGGTCTCACCCCCCAGCAGGCGCAGCGCTGGGACGAATTCGCCAGCTTTGTCGCTAGGCAGAAGTGGTCCCTCGACCGGCTTGTGACGGTGATGAAGCCGTTGCAAGAGCTGCGGAAGATGGCCGGAAGGGTCACGCCTGAGGAGCAGGCCAGCGTGACGCCTGAGCAGCTGCATCAGTGGGGCCAAGACTACCTGCCGGGGCTTCCGCTCCTATCCAACTATTTCGAGCTGCTCGCGTGCCTGACGCGGCCTGGACAGCCGCTTGTCCTGCTGCCGGACGTCAGCAGCATCATCAAGGAGCCCCTGCAGGCGGGCGGCAGTGGCTGAGCAGGTACGCGGGGCGGTCTGTGCGCTGCGGGGGCTAGGTTATACGCAGCCCAGGCATTCCTGGATCTGTCAGCCAGACGGCGTCACTGTGCGTGGTGTTGCGGGAGCAGCGTTGGCCACGGCCTTAGTTGGCATGGCTTGCTGTTGCACTGGTCCCCCGTGCCCCGGCACTGTCCTGTGTTAAGGCCTGGTTAGACGGTGGTAGGGTCGTTCCGCTGCCCTGTGTGTACACGCCCCCATCTGGTGCTCAGCGCGGGCTCATTCCCCCTGCCCTCCGCCCCCAACCCGACCCGCTCCCCCAGGACCAACTGGATGCGCCAGCCGCCGGCCAACCCCATCACTTGTCAGCCGGTGGTTGCAGCAACACGGCTAGTGGTTGCACATGGCTGGTGCGTTTCGAACTCTGGGTTTCTGTTGGTCGTGGTCGCAGCCGCCGTGTGCTGCTCGCACCTGGGGTTGGACGTGCTGCCCGCGCCCAGCCTCAGTGCGGCGTCAAGCAGGGGCAGAAGGCGGCATGTTGGCGTCATGGGGGCAGCTCACGCATGGGCTAGGGCGAAGCAAGGACCCAGCAAGCGGAGGCATATGCTTCGTGGATATCGGTAGCAATGTTGGTGGGGCTCTTTGCCTCTTACGTTGCCACTCTTGTCGCTCGACTCGTAGGGGCGGTTTGACACTATCGTGCACTCTTGCAGCTCGGCGGATGAACTGCTTTGGCGTGCGTGTGGAGCCCACGGCTCAGACTTGGGGGCTTAAGCCGGCAGTAACCTGGCAGGGCTGCCGTGCACAATGAGTGGGGACGCTTCGTACCGGTGTCTTGCTTTGCAGCATCTTCATGTTGGATGTTACGCGGCCTGGATAGCCGCCTGTCCTGTTGCCGGACGTCAGCAGCAGCATCAAGGAGCCCCTGCAGGCGGGCGGCAGTGGCTGAGCAGGTACGCGGGGGTGTGGAGCATGGAGTGGTCTGTGCATTGCGGGCTAGGTTACACACAGCCCTGGCATTACTGGAGCTGTCAGCCAGCGGGCCAGGTGGTGTCGGTGTGTAAAGTGTTGCTGAAGCAGCATGGGCTACGGGCCTGGCCTCTGCATGGCATGAGTTGCTGTTGCACTGGTCTCTCTGTGCCGCGGCGTGGTGCCTATATGTACACGGCCCCACCTGGTATGAGACGCGGGCTCATTTCCCCTGCCCTCCGCCCCAAACCGACCCGCTGCCCCAGGACCAACTGGATGCGCCGGCCGCCGGCCAACCACATCACTTGTTGGCTGGTGGCTGCAGCAACACGGCCGGTGGTTGCATATTGCTGGTGCGTTCCCAACTCGGGGTTTCTGTTGGTCGTGGTCGCAGCCGCCGTGTGCTGCTCGCACGTGGGGGTGAACGTGCTGGCTGCAGCCAGCTCTGTCGGTGCGGCGTCAAGCGGAAGGAGGAGGAAGAGGATGCTGTAAGAGAGGAGGAGCTGCGATTAGCAGAAAGGCAAGCTGTCTAGGGCGATGAGATCCTCCAGGTCCTACTGATAGAGAGCTGTTGGGGTTGAGTATGCTTGACCCCACTGCGCTGGGCTGAGCCCTTGCTTTGCCGCTCTGTAGCAGATAATAGGAGGGTACGACAGGCCTTGTACGGCCATACCTCTCCTACAGGCGTGTCCCTGGCTGGGTGTGAGGGGATCCTATGGTCGCACGTGTGCATGTAGGTCATGCACCTTCCATGGATGCAGTGCAGAGTGCACCTGCAATGCTACTCGTGTCTTGGCATGTGTCTTGAGACCCGTTTGACCCATGGTTCCACGTAAGGTATGAAGATGAGAGAGGCCTGTTGGCGTCACACGGGTAGCTCGTGCATGGGGCCTCCGGTACAAAGCTGCAGTCCGGGGGAGGTCCATGCTTTCCATGTGCCGCGCTGCCTGTCGTACTGGGTCCGTGCGCGCGCTATACCAGTATTTCATGTATGGGGACCATGATATCAGCTTTGAGCGTTTTGCTGATGGTGTATATTGTACTTGGCAACCATTGCATACGGCGGGCTGAGCACCGACTACTGCTTTCAACCGCTGCATGGACAGGGGAGACCTCCTACTTGGCGCGCGGCCAAGGCGCTCCCTTTTTGGGCGTGCCGTCACCTGCTATAGTTATTGTACGCAATCCTTTCTTGTCAAGAGAGTGTCGTGCAGGAAAGCATAACCAAAAGGCGAGTGATGGGCCAGCAACAGTCACGATACCTTATTCTATGCTACGCGGACCAGGATGACAGATAAAAGCGTTTTGGAAGCAACAAGTATCTTTGATACGGTGACCTGACAACACTGCGCACACTGTACCGAAGCGTACTTGTTGCTGAGCGGCTGAGGACCTAGGCAAACCGTGCATCCATTCCGCCGTGCGTCAAAATAAAAGGCGCTCACTTGCTACACGACAAGGCACCCTGGCGTTCCGCCATATGGCGGGGGCAAGTGCCCCCGCGACGACTGCAGGACTGATGGACCAGCAGCGCCGGGTCGAGGAGGCTGTCGCAGACGTGATGCACCCGCCATGGGGGCCTCTAGGTAGATCAATTACGCTCGGGGCCGTGTCAACGGTGGCACGTTTGGTCCTGCACGTTTTGAACAAGACGGAAATCCACAATCATGAAAGGCTATTGGACGCTGTCGAGAACCGGCCTCCTGGAGCAGGCCTAATAACAGTTGCCAATCATACCAGCATGTTCGACGACCCGGGCGTACTCAGCATCTTGATGCCTTGGAGCTGGCTCTGGTTCGAGCCTTGGCTCAATCGCGTGCGATGGTCGCTGTGCGCTCGGGAGGTGTGCTTCAAGAACGAGCTGCTAAGGCAGTTCTTCATCACCGGGAACACCCTGCCGGTCAAGAGGGGGCTAGGTACGCACGGGCTCGGGGACGGGCTTGCGCAGGGTGAGGGGTTGGTGCTGCATGCCTTCCGACGGCGAATGGGACCCGCAATCACTGCTCAGCACAATGCCACATAGCATAACGGTAGTACACCACCGTTCCACGCCCCAGGAAGGCAGTTGCACCTGCGGCGTGGGCGCACTGGGTCTTCGTGCGAGAGTTGAGCTGTAACGCCTTGTGCCGCACGGCTGTTGCGCAACACCCCTGGCCCCTAGTCCCACACTCCTGCCTCCTGCCACATGCACTCTCCTCCTCGCTACAGCCCCCAACCTGCCCTCCTGTTCCGTGGCCCCTACCTGCCCACCGACCACCGCATCAGTTTCCTTCGCACCCCACCCTCCGCGCACCCTCCCCTTTCCCCACTCGCCCACCACCCCGCAGGCCCCCCTTCCCCCACCCTCCCAGCAGCCGCGGTCCCCTGCCCACATGCACTGATACCTCCCCGCTTCCCCTCCCCCCCCTCACACCGCCACCTCCCGCTCTCCGCGTATCCCCCACCCACACCACCTACCCTTTTACCCACACCCTCCCTCCCCAGGTGTGCACCAGCCCACGCGGCCACCCTTCCCACCGTGCGTTCCTTGCCCACCCAACTGACCCACACACCCCCTTTACCCACACCCCACCTTCCCAGGTGTGCACCAGCCCAATGTATCCGTGGCGGCGGTGGCCCTAACCCAGGGCCGCAGGGCGCACCTCCCCTAACACAGCCACCTCTTACTTTCCACGTACTCCCTACCCACACCACCTACCCCGTAACCCCGTAAAAGTCTAATTTTAAAAAAGGGCTGTTTTTGTATTTATCCTTTATTTCTCCCCCCCCTTGGGCCCAAATCGGCTTCGGGATCACAAATTGAAAGTTGAGCAATTACTTTACGATTTAATAAAATTTTCAAGCAGTTACCCTCCGTCTTCTCTGTCCCCCCGAAGGGGCAATCTATGCCCTATTCGGCTTTGCCGAATGGGGCATAGATTGCCCCTTTGGATTGGTGCAAAGCAAAAGTTGTCATAAATATCCTTCATTAAAAAGTTTTATATTTCATTGACTGATCTTATTGTTTTAAATGCTTTCGCCCCTGCCTCCCCAGGCGTGCACCAGCCCATCGTGTCCGTGGCGGCCGTGGCGCTGTCCCAGGGCCGCTGGGTGCACCTGTTCCCCGAGGGCCGCATCAACTACGACGGCAGGCTGGGGCCGCTGCGCTGGGGCGTGGGCAAGCTGGTGTGCGAGGCGCGGCAGCTGGCGGGCGGGGTGGACCCAGTGGTGCTGCCCTTCTACCACTCGGGTAGGGCTGGGGCTGGGAATATCATTCTCTTTAGGTGGCACAGGCATTACAATATAAGTGCTTGGTGCACATGATGTATTGATTTGTCCGCTGGCCGGGGGATTGGACCCGGTGGTGCTGCCCTTCTACCACTCGGGTATGCGGCATGGCTAGGGTTGGGAATCGCAACTACCTGGCACAGGCATGAAGCCATGGCACCGGCAAGAAAAAGCCGCATTAAAGGAGCTTGCCATCTGGGTTTAGACGCCGTGTGCAAACTGCAGAGGGTACCGGACATCAAGGGCATCTAGGCTAGGTGCTCGGTAAGCATGTACACCTGTTTTTTAGCCCAATGTTTGTGCCAACTCAGTAGGCATGGCACGCGTGTTGCTGTCACGCTGGAAACGCCGTGCGTGGGTATTCTGCTAGGCTTGATACGGGTACACCTTGGATTCTTTGATCTTCGTTATTGTTGTGCCAACCCTCTGTAGGCATGGCGCGCGTGCTGCCCATCACGCTGGACAAGCTGGGCGTGGGGCAGCGCGTGACGGTGGAGGTGGGGGAGCGGCTGCGGCTGGACGACCTGACGTGCAAGTGCGGCGTGGGCAGCCTGGAGGAGCAGCAGCAGGTGGGTTAGGGGTGTGGGTTAGATGGGATGCGAGGGGGAAGGAGAGTGTGTTAGGGGCTGGGGAGTGTCCTATCGTGCGAGAGTGGCGTAGGAAGCCTGGAGAAGCAGCAGCAGGTGGGCTGAGTGTGGATTAGGTGTGGGTGTTGGGGAGAAGGGGAGTGTGGTAGGAGCTAAGGAGGCAGCTGAACGACCTGACGTGCGAGAGTGGTGTAGGAAGCCTGGAGGAGCAGCAGCAGGTGGGCTGAGTGTGGGTTAGATGAGGATGCGAGGGGGAAGGAGAGTGTGTTAGGGGATGGGGAGGATGTATGGGTGACCCGACGTGCAAGTACGGGTAGGGGAGCCCGGAGCAGCAGCAGCAGGTGGCTTAGCTGCGGATTAGGTGTGGGTGCGGGGGGAAGGGATGTGTATCTAGGGGTTGGAAGGGCAGCTGGACGGCCTGACGTGCAAGTGCGGCGTGGGCAGCCTGGAGGAGCAGCAGCAGGTGGGTTGAGTATACGGGCTTGAGTGGGGGCCTTGGTGTGAGGACACTCAAGTGGCAGGGATCCTGGACGTGCTGAGAAGGTTGCCACGAACGCCCACGGTATGGTTGAGCATTCAAGGGGTGCGCATTTCAGCATTGTACGCGAACGATACTCCACCAGGCCAACCGCTGACACCTGCATGGTGCCTGTGGCGTGTTGCCAACCCACGCCGCACTTAGGTGTGGGCCCCGCATGGTGGAGCGGGTGCGTCGACACTCCTGTACCCAACTGCCCTGCCACGTGCTGCCACCCCCTTGTCCCACCCTGGCACTGTGCATGTGTGGGCCCGAACCACAGAGCGGCGAAGGTGCTGCAGCAAGCGCAGTTTGCTGCCTGCGCCGCGCATTCCACGCCAACACTCCTGTGCCTGTGGCACGTGCTGCCCCCCGCGTCCATCCCACGCAGGTGTGGGCCCGCATCACGGAGCGGATGCATTGACACTCCTGAACCCAGCTCCCTTACTCCCGTGCCACCCTGTCTCCCTGTGTGTGTGACGCCCGTACCACGTGCTGCCCCACGTGTACACCCCAACCCACTCAGGTGTGGGCCCGCATCACGGAGCGGTGAAGGCGCTGCAGCAAGCGCAGCCCGCGACCTGTGCCGCGCGCTGTGTATTGGCAGGCCTGTGTCTTAACGCCCCAGCTAGTGTCCCATCCTGGCACTGTGCAGGTGTGGGCCCGCATCACAGAGCGGGTGCGCGGCGCGCTGTTGGAGCTGGAGGCCCGCTCCCCGCCCAACCCCGACCAGGTCAGTCAGCAGCCCGCCTGCGCGCCATGCGTGCTGCCGACCGCTGGCAGCTGGCGCGTTGTCCTTTGCTCGTCGTGTTGTGCCGTGTTGGCCGGCTGGCCTCGCCACATGTCTGCTACAATGCTTGGTCGCTGACGCAACAATGCTAACAGCTGTGCGTTGCTGTCATCTGCCATGATTTTGTATGCTATACCGCTTGTGTCTGCGCCGAAATGTCCATGCCTCCGAGCAGAGTGCTGTGGCTCCTCTCCCTTCACGCTGTGCTCCATGGATTCCAGTTCAGTCGCGGGTTGCTGTACTGGCCGCTGTACTAAACTGTGACTGTCTGCGTCAATCACTCCCTACCCTGTGCCAGAGTGCTGTGGCTCCCAAGAACGGCTACGGGCAGACGCCGACGGGGGGCGCGGAGGGCTTTGCGCCCTCGTGAGGAGAGCGGGAGCAGGACCGGTTGGGGGCAGGGTCGGGATGGGGAGGGTGCTTGCTGGTGTCCGGTCCGTGGGGAGGGGGTTCTCGGGAAGGCCACGGGGTGGGGGGTGCCCAACGGAGTGCGGGGGAGGGGGAGCGAGTGCGGGGAGTGGTGTTGAGGAGGCTGCATTGGGGGTACTTGATGTGGGTGGTGTGCATGATGGGGTACTGGTGTTGCCGTATGGAGCTGGCTGCAGAGGCAGTGTCGGTCCTCGGTGGGTGGTGGTCAGAGAGGGCGCGCAGGGGCGGGGTGGGTGGGAGAATATTGCGTGTGTGCATGAGCGCTGGGAAGCAGTGACTTGCTGCAATAGACGCCAAGGATGCATAATGACCAAGCGCAGCGGTCGTGTTGGCCTGTACGTGTTGACCAACGAATGTGGCGGGGTTGCAATGTGCTCAGGCTGCGGCTGATGCACGGCGGATGCATGTGAAGAATGACGTGCAACTAATAAACAGAGGGGCCTTTGATTTTTCGCCTTCGTCTGGCATGTTTGCACCACGTCTTGGGAAAGCAGCTGAGGCCAACGAGTGTCTTACGGCACCTGTGTGCCATGTGGGTGCGCCTTACGCCTGCTTGGCGGTATTTGTAGGCTGCACACTAATGTCGGACTGGGGCTTTCATGCAGTCCTCGTGCGCAAGCTAGCAGTTAGTTAGATAGTGCGATTGCGCATGCACGCCGCAGCGTTTGCTGTAGAAAATGCAGCAGTACGTAGTAGCGCCAGCGGCGACGCTGTGGTGGTGCAGGGTGGTGGCATGTTGCAGCCGCGGCGATACGGTATCCAAAGTCGGGTACCACAGTGCCCGGCAATGGGTTGGGGATGCCGCCAAAGGCCTTGCGGTTCTAAGCAACTTTGTACGCGGCTGGCGGTTGCTCCAGCCTGAGCATCAGACCACACTCGCGCCTGTGCTCTGTGTGCGGTGCCTGGTGGTACCCTGAAGTGCAACCGTGCGTTAAGTGTTGTCTGTAGCATTTCAGCGGCTACGGCGTTGGGGACGGCCTGAAAGCGACGGAGCAGCCCTGTTCCGACCCGTCAAACAGCGGCACGTGCCTTGAGCCGTGCCGCCGGGCAAGCAGCCCTATAGGCAGGGAACCAACACTTACATTTTATATGTATACGACTATGTACAAGGTCGCAAACGCATTCGAGCACACGCACTTCCCGAGCGAGAACGCGAGGCGAGAGGGGCACGACATTTAGGCGCTGTTGGCCCTCAGACTGTGGCAGGGACAAATCTGCACCATGCTGCAGGACCCAGCCAGCAGCAAACTTGGCGGCAGACCCTTTCACAACTAAATACCGTACATTTCGTCCAAGACAGCACAAGACATGGGGACGCAACGCAGTGCTGTATACGACGGCAACTGTGCTATGCGTCGGCGGTGAGGCAGCTGCTGCCGGCGATGCAGGGGCATGCCTGCGGGACTGTACGGTCCTAGCAAAAACAAAGACCAACAACAACCGGCATACACCCCAACTGGAGTCAGTAGTAAGTCTCAACACGTGTACCCTGCAGGCACGCAGTCCGGCCCGTCACCACCCTAGAACCCATAAGCAAACAAGCTCATCCAGGCGTCTCCGAACCCCCACACCCCCTTGTAAGGTGCTCCGCCCACGCCTTACTCCTATGTATCCTTAAGTACTGCATCGTGCCGGACGCGTGCGGTCGTCAGGGCATGTCCCCTTGCCTGTGTACAAGCTACATTGTTCCCCCGCCGCTTTAGGAGCTGAGGCCAGCGGCCCGACCCCTGTCCCGCGCACGAACACAACCGCATCCTGCCCTCCGCACAGCCCGCTTCGTAACGCATGCCCCGTACACTGCACGGACGCACGTGACTCCCAAACAGAACTCCCCCGCCCGTGCTCCATGGCGCCAGAGAGCAACCCGTGTCGACCACGGCCGTTGTGCTGTACCTTTGGCCACGCAGGCCGGCCGAAATCATCACAGCTGCCTACGCCTGTCATAGAGAACCTGCTGCTGCTGCTGTGATTGGCCCTGCCTCCACTACTGCCTCCTGTTGGGCACAAACTTCATTGCCACGGAGATGAAGCCGTGCTGCTTGCGTGTCTTGACCGACAGCACGGGCACCTGCTGCCGGTCGGTGCCCGTCTCACGTGTCTGGGCGATGGAAAAGCTGCAGGCATGCGGGGGGAACAAAGTACTAGTAACGCGAGGTGGTGGTAGTAGTAGTAGTAGTAAAAGC
>VFQN01001106.1_pt1 | contig 47088 bp, 63 predicted proteins | sample 3512371 | NCBI WGS metagenome assembly VFQN01 (sample SAMN10412370, study PRJNA504923) | tailings metagenome | isolation source: Replicate 2 from Balatoc abandoned mine | place: Philippines: Itogon, Benguet | collected 2017-08-28
GGGGGGGGGGGGGGGGGGGGGGGGGGGGGGGGGGGGGGCGGGAGGGGGGGGGGGGCAGGAGGGGGGGGCTGGGGGATGGGGTTGGCGTCTTGACGTAGGCGCAGCTGCCGTATATCATGATGGGGGATCCGCCTCCCATCAGGAGGTGTATGCCGCTGTCGGTGTTGACGTTGATCGCAACGCATGAGGGGTCCACGTCGCACCACGCCGCGGCCGTGGGCCAGTCAGATAGGGATGTACGGATATTGGGAGGAGACGAGAAAATCATCTTATCTGCCGTTGCGGTGTAGCCCGCCTGTGGGGGGCATACGGTAACGGTCGGGCTGGGGGTGGGGCTGGGGGTGGGGCTGGGCGGCTTGGCATAGTCGCACCATCCGGCATTGCTGAAGCTGACGCCACCTTCTCCCCGCAGGTAGTAGAGAGTGCCGAAGGCGTTGATCCCAGCGCATGAGGGGTCCGCGTCGCATGCTGCCACGGCAGTGGGCATGTCAGTCTTGGTGTCTATGAAAGAAACCAGTGGAGGTGTGAAGGAGTCTGCCGTTGCGGTGTAGCCTGGCTGTGGGGGGCATACAGTACCGGACGGGCTGGGGGTGGGGGTGGGGGTGGGGCTTGGGGTGGGGCTGGGGGTGGGGGTGGGGCTGGGGCTGGGGGTGGGGAATGGGGAGGGGACGGGGCTGGTGTTGGGGCTGGGGGTGGCGGAAGGGGAGGGCGTTGGGCCGGAAGTGGGGCTGGGGCTGGGGCGGGGGCGGGGGCTGGGGGTTGGGGTCGTCGTCTTGACGTAGGCGCAAAAGCCGGGAACACCGCCCATCGTCCAACCGCCTGCGAAGAGGAAGGTGGCGCCGCCTATGTCGTACATTGCAGTGCAGAAGGGGTTGGGATTGCATGCGGTGGCACCAAGCGCCGCGGTCCCAGGGAACAACGTGATTTGAGTACCGCCGACGATCATTGCATCTGCTACTGTGGTGTAGCCCACCAGTGGGGCGCACACAGTACCGGAGGGGCTGGGGCTGGGGCTGGGTGTGGGGACGGGTGTCGGGACGGGGGTGGGGACGGGGGTGGGGACGGGGCTGGCGCTGGGGACGGGGGAGGGCGCGGGGGTCGAGTTGGGGGAGGGGACGGGGCTGGGGCTGGAGGTGGGAGTGGAGGTGGGGCTGGGGCTGGGGGAGGGGGTTGGCGTCTTAACGTAGGCGCAGTCGCCGGGACTCATAATGGGGTAACCATCTGCCATTAGTAGGTAGTCTGTGCCGATGGTGTTCATCCCAACGCATGCAGGGTCGGCGTCGCATGTTGCCGCGGCCGTGGCCAAGTCAGACTCGGCCCCGCGGATATTGAAGGAGTAAATATACTCATCTGCTGTTGCAGTATAGCCGGGCTGCGGGGGGCATACGGTACCGGTTGGGCTGGGGGCGGGGGTGGAGGTGGGGACGGGGCTGGGGGTGGGGCCGGGGGTGGGGGTGGGGATGGGGCTGGGGGTGGGGATGGAGCTGGGGACGGGGCTGGGGGTGGGGCTGGGGTTAGGGGAGGATGCGGGGACCGGGGAGGGGACGGGGCTGGGGCTGGGGGTGGGGGTGGCGGAAGGAGAGGACGTTGGGCCGGGGTTGGGGCTGGGGCTGGGGGTTGGCGTCTTGACGTAGGCGCAGAAGCCGGGGCTGCCAGTAGTGACGCCATTTGACACCAGGACGTACGTGTTGCCCATATAGCTCAACCCGATGCATACCTGAAACCAGTCGCACAACGCCGCGGCACTTGGGAGGTCAGCTATGTTTCCGACAGTGGCCGTTGCGGCGATGTACGCATCTGCCGTTGCAGTGTAGCCGGGCTGTGGGGGGCACACGGTGCCGGTTGGGCTGGGGGTGGGTATAGGGCTGGAGCCGGGGGAGGGGGTGGGGCTTGGGGTTGGGGTGGAGGTGGGGGAGGGGGCGGGGGAGGGCCCGGGGATGGGGGTGGGAACGGGGACGGGAGAGGGGGTGGGAACGGGGACGGGTGAGGGGGAGGGGATGGGGGACGGGTAGAAGGGGCTGGGGGTGGGAGAGGGGATGGGGGACGGGTAGAATGGGCCGGGGGTGGGAGAGGGGATGGGGGACGGGTAGAATGGGCTGGGGGTGGGGGAGGGGATGGGGGACGGGTAGAATGGGCTGGGGGTGGGGGTGGGGGTGGGGATGGGGGACGGGTAGAATGGGCTGGGGGTGGGGGAGGGAGAGAGGATGGGGGACGGGTAGAAGGGACCGGGGGTGGGGGTGGGAGAGGGGACGGGGGAGGGGTTGGGGTTGGGGACGGGGGAGGGGGTGGGGGTGGGGGTGGGCGCTAGAGGCATCGGCTGGCCGACCGGGGGGGCGGCGGGGCTGTAGCTGCTGAAGTCCTCCGGGGGCGACACATACCAGTTGACGTGCGGAGCTGAGGGGGATGGTGGTGAGTAGGGTGGGGACGGAGGCCATTCGTCCACTCCTTCGGGCGGTTGCCATCCGCTGGGTGCGTTTGGCGGCAGTAGGCCCGTCGCGAACGCAAGAGGCGCCAGCGGCGGGGCTGCAGGAGGCTCATCATCCAGAACGCCTAGCGCCTCCCGGCGGTAAGCAATTAGCCCTATAGCATCCGCTGCTGTTGAATTGGCCGTGCTGGAGTTGGACATCGCGGCTGGGCTCGCCCAAGGTAAAGCGAGTAGCAGCGAAGCGAATAGCAGCAGCAGCGTCGGCCGCATCGCTCCAGTTATTTGTCTATGCTGGACCAGCCTAGACTTCCCTCGATTCAAGCTATCCATGCTCGGCGGTCGGCTGCGGCGCCAGCTGTGCGTCCTTTAAATGGTCAGTCGTCCACGGATGGTCCACGGGCGCTACCCGTTTGGGGCTCTCCGAGCCCTAATACCTGCGACCCAGGGTGCATATAATTATGTTAGTTATTGTGGTACTTAGGGAGCAGCAGTAGGCGCTAGCGAAGCTCGGGAGGCGGAAGGACGCTTGGTCACACACATGTCGGCCAGTACAGGAGCGTCAAACAGAGCCTCCATCGATACGTGTAGCTACCTTAGAGGACTGTGGATGTGCCTCTTATGCGTTTCTGTGAAGCAGTGCTCCGTCTATGGTGTAGACTGCGGGTGTGAGGTAAGGCACGAGAACACTGCGACTACGGCGCGTCCCTCAGAATCAATGGACTATCTAGCAGCGCCACAACTTGTATGCAGTTTCAACTATAGTAAAGCTTTCATGTCGAGCTACATGCACCCCCTGCATATATCTTCGCGGCGTGACCCCTCAGTTCCTCGTCGGTTGGACGTTAGGTGGTTCGTCGGACAGCGACTGCAAACGTCTCCCCCTGAGGTAAGAAAATATACCAATTGTTGGTGTATACGATGCTTTATGGATTTTGAGGTACTGAGCCAGTTAAGGAGATGAGCGGTCGGCTTGCAGGGTCCACGCGGCCGGGCGGACAAAAACCGGTCTTCCATGCGTCAGGTGCCCTATGAGTGATGAGTAGTCCTCCCTTAATGCGACACATTTTCATGTCACATGAGGGAGGGTGGTTGCGTGCTTACAGTGGGGCTGACGGGTGTCGCAGGAGGACAAGCTCGGTTGAGGCGTTCCTTCTTTGCGGCCGACGCACATATAGCCTGCATGTGATGTGCAGTAGCAAGACTGAATGATTGCAAATGCGTGGGTTTGCAAGGCAGACGCTGAGCTTGAGGGCACGGCATTTCACCTCAGCATCTCTAATCGCTGTCGGAAGGCTGGCATAGCATGCACGGGCACAGCATGTCTTCAGCAAGACATACATAACAGAAAGGGGCTGGCCGTCATGGCATTCCCTATCCCCTTCGCTTTAGCTGCAAACCACTTACCACTTCCCGCTGGGCAGGGTGGGCGGGGCCCCACCCTACCCTGCCCCACGCTACCTGGCTGGAGCAACGTCTCTCCTGTAACAACTGCTGCTGCGACTGTGCTTGTGCAGCATGAACAACATGCCTATCGGTATGCCAAAACGCCAAAATTGGAGGATTCCAAGGCGGCGCTCGCATGCTCCCTGCCGCAATCCGTTCGGTTCTCCCCCAAAGCCCCAATTGCTCCATCCGCGCCAGCAGAGCGCAGAGCCGAAACCCTGTACACTGGCGGCTTTCCGTACGCTTTCCGGCATCCTACAAACTTGCATACAGTGCACTTGTGTAAGAGCTCTACCATCCGCCAGGACCCACATGCCCCCACACAGGCTGAGTGGTTGCCCCCAGGTGCCGGCAGGTGGAGCTGTGTACATGGGTGCAGAGCCGGCCAGTGTTCCGTGTGATCCCTTCTGGACACGTACGCGTGTGCACCTGCTACCGTAGCCGTGCGATGTAACCAGGGCCCATGGGAGAGAGCCACATGCGGTTCAGGCGTCGTGGGGACATGAGCCTGCATGAGCCTGCCCCTGCACATGTGTACCGGTACCGATAAAGGTCTTGTGCCATGCGCACTGTGCGAGCAAGGGTTACCGTATGTTCCGGTATCCCAAATGCCACATACTGCATCGCTACGCACTGCCTTGGGACGGCGAGGGACGAGCAGCTCGCTTGCTTGCTTGCTATTGCAGTGCAACCGCAGTGCCCGTTCAGGCGGACGGACCATGGACGCATGACCCAGTGCCGACAGGGGATGCTGGTGGTGGTGGCTTACCAGGCATGAGAGCTTCTTAGACCAGGCCGCGGCCCCTCCACTCCCCCGACAGACTTGGCACAGTGGCTGGTTCGCTGGTAGTTGTTGGCACAACACTTTTGCAACCACACTCTAGGGCGCAGCTTACGGCCGCCACCTATCCATTAGCCACCGCATGATCCACTTGTATGGCAGCTGTGCTTTCTTGTCAGTTCAGGTCGGTAAGCAGGAGCCTGCAAGGAGCCCTGCCGATTTCCAGGTTGTGTGCAGTGTGCTGTTGATACATGCGCGCGGTATATCCGCGGGCGCCTTTCTCCCGTCAGCGCCCCTGGTGATACCGCCGAAGCATTCGCATCAGTCACAGCCTGGTGAACGTACGTGGGTGCACCTAAACACGTCTTAGCTGCAGACAGCTAGAGCGTAACCGATCCAATCGAGGATAGGGCTCTGGATCGTCCAGGCAGGACAGCTAGGGTCTCACCAAGTTTTGGTGCGCCGCACGCGTACGGCACGTGTGTTGCACCTGTCCCCAGTACATCTGTGGACACCCCGCACCCCAAAGCTGGGGATACTGCTTCCTGACCTGTTTTCCCGCTGTTGATGCGCCAAGTAAACCTGTTTGGGGGCAGGGACTTTGCCTCTGCCCTGAGAGCGCCCCTGGACATCTTGTTTTGCGTCCTCCAGTTTGCGTCAAACAATCTGCGAGGTGCGCCCGTCTCCAATAACGTTCCTGCTTTAAACGTTTGGTCCTCCAGAGCACATGCCCAACTAAAGCGCCTCGTTCCCAACGTGCCAACGCAGGCGCTCACCCCTAGCGCCCCGCCGCTACCGCCGCCGCCGCCGCCATGGCCGCCCGCCGGCAGTACGACACGAACTCAGGCCGCAGCCCCGCCGCGGCGCCGCCACCGCCGCCCGCCTCCTCCTCCGCGCCCTCCTGCACCACGAGCAGCTGCCCCGCCGCAGCACACATGCCCTCAACCGCACCGCCTCCACCCACCCCGTGCTCCTGGCTCCCCGGGGCACCTTCCTCTGCCAGCCCACCACCATTCCCGTCCCCTGCCCCGCGACTCAGGTCCCCCGCCGCCAGCTCCTGCTGTCGCCTCTCCCGCACGTGACTGTCGTACAGGTCCTGCGCGCGCATCAGTACGGCAGGCGGCGCCGGCAGCCCCGCCGCCGCCAGCGCCTTGAAGCCCGACGCCAGCTGCCCCGCACGCATGAGCCCCGCCGCCGCCGCCAGCAGGTGCACGGCCCTCGCCAGCGCAGCAGGCATCAGCGCCGGCGCGATGCCCCTGCCGCTGCCGCTGCCCCTGCCGCTGCCGCTGTCGCTGCCGCTGTCGCTGCCGCTGTCGCTGTCGCTGTCGCTGTCGCTGCCGCTGCCGCCGGTTATGTCTGTGGCTGCCGCAGGTGTAGGTTCCACCGGCAGGCTCCGGTTGCTGTTACCATTGTTGGCAGCAGCTGGTGATGGTGGTGGTGGTGGTGTGGCCGACGGGCGCCTGAGCCGTGCGACTTGGTGCAGCACCCGCAGGAGCTCCTGTCGCGCCATGTGGGTTACGGCAGGGGGCACATTGCTTGTACCCTTGAGCAAGGCACTGTACATGTGCGCTTACTGTGAAAGCAGCTCGTCGTCAACGTCTGGTATCCCACAATGCCGTTCTGCAGGCAGCTGGTATGCGTTCGCACTTCCAGGACCCTGGAGCCGTAACCACTAACCGCATCACGCTGTGGCCAGACAGTAACACATGAACAGCCCCTCGCAATCTTTGCTTTTGCATACTCCCCACGTACGGTGCTGTCTTGTGCGTCGACGCACCTGGACCTGTAGCCCCGGTCGCGCGAGGAAAGCCACCACCTCCTCCTCCGTCACCAGGGGGGCCAAGGGCGGCTGGCCGTGTTGCGAAGGCTGCGGCTGCTGCTGCTGCTGCGGCTGCGGCGGCGCCCCGCGCTCCGGGATCACCCTGGCGCCCAGCTGCAACAGGAATTGGGCCGTCTGCAGTGGGCAAGTGGCGAGGCGGGGATGTCGACGTTATTCCGGGCTGTGGTCGACCCACGCGCACTGGACCTACAGTGAAAGCCTACAGTCGCAATATGCAGCATGCGTCCGCGCCCGCACGGCCGCTGGACAAGCTGGTCCCTTGCCGGCATTTAAAGACGTACCGCTACTACACACATGCACAAGCACTTGCATGGGCGCACCAGCGAAACGCACTGGCCCGCTGTGTGGCGTACTTTGCCCTACATACACTGCCTGCCGCCCGACACCCGCCCCCTCCAAAGCGCCTGTCCCCCCACCTGCAGCCGCAGGTCCAACGGCCAGTCTCCCTGCCGTACCAACCGCTCCATGGCCGACACGAGCGGCCCGTGAGTCGCCAGGCCCAGGGTTATCGCGGCCTGGTGGGGGAAACAGGGCAGGCGATGGTGCGTTGCGCCGCAGTACGCTATCAACTGCACGCATGGGGCCAGAGATGAGCCTAGGCGGCGAGCCATGGGCCGTGTGAGTTTACCCGTGGCCGTCAAACCGTACTGATGCTGCAACAAGGCGGGGCGCCACAGCCCCACAAGCGTGGCGGATGAGGTGACCAGGGCAGCGGCCGTGGGACGCCGGAAACGTTAGGTCAACTCCTAAATTGACATAAGTGGACAGGAGAGCCCACCACCGACCCGTGGGTCTTTCAGGCCAGGGCCGTACACGGCGACACGTGCCTCACCCGCAGCGTGCTCAGCAGCATGAAGGGAGCCAACGGCCGGTGGGCGCCTCCGCCCCCGCCTGCGCCTCCGCCTCCGCCGCCCTCCGTGCCAGGGGCGACTGCCCCAGGCCCGTCCGCCTCAGTACCTGCCTTCCCTGGCATTTGCTCTTGCTGAGTTGGCTGCTGCAGCGGCGGCTGCCCATGTCGCTGCTCCGCCTCTGCCAGCAGCTCAACCAACCGGTCGGCGATGGGGCGGATCACCTGCGGGAAGCGGTTACAGTGACGATGGGTGAGGAAATACCGCGTTGGACAGGGCTTGAGCCACACAAGCAAATACCGACCAGTTTGTTTACGTCTATGCCCAACACCCTGCACAGGTTCCATCGTCGTTGCAACGGCTGCCCGTCTCGTTTGGCCCGAAATACCGGCACTTGATCATGCAATGACAAGTTCACTTCTGCAGACCCTTCACCAGACCAGCTGTTCCCTGGCGAAGCACCCTTCCCGTACCTACCCTGCCCCTCAGCTCTGCGCATGAAGCTCCAAAGCATCACTTCCATCCCATCCCCCTTGCCGCTGTCCCCTTACCGCTGTCCCCCTTAACCCCGTACCACTACCACCACCACTAACTTCCTCGCATTCTTTAATACTTTGTTCCCCCTTACCGCCGGGTCCGTCACGCCCGCTTGTGCGGCGGCCGACAGCAGCACAGCAGGGTACAGGCACGAAGACATCGCCGCAAGGCAGCGGCGCTGCGCCGCCGCCCGCACCATGCACTCGCGCAGGGAGGGGTCGTGCGGCTCCACCTGCCGGCAGGGGCGCGCTCAGACACGTGTCAACAGAGGCACGTGGCAGGCAGGCGCTCGCGGCATGACGGCACGCCTGCACAGAGTACCCCGCCGCGCAGCGCCTCTCTGTGACCACCTGCACAGTGCCGAAAAGAAGCCCATGCCAACCCAAGCACATGCAAATTGCATGTTGTGTATTTTCAGACCCAACTCGCACCCACCACGCTAAAGAGCATGACAACGGCCATCAGCTCCCGGCCCTCCAGCCCTAGCCCCAGCCGCCGCCGCGCCGCCTCCGTAACGTTGCCGTACAGCCGGCCGCCCACCCACGCCCCCGCGCCGCGCTCCGTAACGCCCAGGTTGCCGTACAGCTTCCGCAGCGCCGTACACAGCACCGCGAGGTGCCTGTGGCTGAGGTTTCTAGCGGACCAGTCCATGGCCTGCATGGCCATGACCACCTGGCCCATGGGTCCGTCCGGTCCATGACTAAACCACGCGTGTACGGCAGGCCCCGGGGGTAGCCGCGACAGCGCGTCCAGCGTGCAACACAGGCCCGACAGGTCGAAGTACGGCAGCTGCCGTACGACGGCGGCTTGCAACGGCTCCACCAGCAGCAACGCATCGTCGCCGGCATGTGGCCGCCGTGGGCTTGTGCCCGCGGTGCTGGCTGCTGCCTCCGAACCGCCGAGGGCAGGCGGCCCCCCGCTGCCGCTGTTGCTACCGGCGGTCTCGGTCTCCTCGTTGGCAACACTGCTGCTCGTAACGCCTGCTTCCTCCTTGGCCATCTGCCTCACCAGCGTGACGTACTGGTGTACGGCATCGCCCACCGCCTTGGCGCCCATTTCGGACCCGTGCTCGTCCAGTACGGCCCGCAGGTCCGTCAGCGTACTGCAGCTCCGTACCGCGGCGCGGATGAAATCCTGCTGAAGCCCTGCCTCGCTCGTGGCCGGGGTGGTGGCACGGCCGCCGTCCTTGCCCCGGGCCTTACCCTGATAGCCGTACTGTGTGTTAGGCCGGCCCTGGTGCACACCCGGTCGAGGCCCGCGTGCGGAACCGGGAGAGGACCAGTGCCTGGTGGCGCTCCCAGGTCTACTGCTGCTGCTGCTGCTACTGGTGGCTGTGGAGGTGCTGGGCCTGCCTCCTGCTATCTGCTCGTCCCAGCCGCCCACGTCGGGCACACCCCGCCTGGGCCTTTGGCGCTCGGCTGCTCGGCTGCTGCTGCTGCTGCTGCCGGCGGGGGGCTCAGCTCCACGGCGGCGTATCCCGGCGTCTCTTCCCGAAGCAGATGCCGGGAATGCTTCGCGGCTGCTGCCTTTAGGGTTTGCGCCGGGCCGTTGGGGGCTTTGCTGCTGGGTTTCTTGCGTCCTGTCTGCTGCTGTCCGGGAGGAGTGGCTTCGGGGAAAGCCAGCCGGGGCGCCCCAAAGGGCCCATGGGTGGTGGCCCCAGCAGGAGACCCGTGGAATGATGCCAGTGTGCAATGAGCTCTGGGCGAGGCGGGTGGTGTGGGTTGAGGGTGGGCCGGAGGCTGCTGTCGTGCCGCAGGCCTCTGGTGCGGTCGCTAGCGGACCAATCGGGGTTTGGAAGGGAGGAGGGCTCGCCTCAGGGGCGAAAGTGTTGGGCCATAACTGACCCTGGCATAGTGCTCTACATGTTTGTTCAATACGGGCCGTGAAGTGTCCTGCCGCGCGCTTTGAAAGGGACATTTAGGGCCGTCGCGATGGACTTGTGGGCTAACGCGAACCCCAGCGACTCCGAAAAGCAGCGTTCAATATCACGGCAGCTAATATGACGTCCTGTTCAAAATTAGTGCTCTGGTGGTTGCAATTGGCTTGGGTCACGGTAGTTCCTATCTCGCCCCGGCACATGACAGCGGCGATGCGCGGGGCCAAGCAGGCCTTATCACCACAAGAATGCGCTAGATGCTCTCAGGACATACAACAGCCAAGGGATATCTACACTGGGGGACACGAATGTATATGTGCTGATCTGCGGTACGGCGAGGGGCAGGGGTGCCATGGAGCTTTGCAGGGGCAGATGGCGAGATGGGGGCAGCGCCGATCATGCCTGTGCAAACCAGTGCAGCTATCATCAGCCTCACCGACAAAATCCTTTACATGTCGACCTGCGCCGTTCATGGCTGTGCAGGGCATGGTCGCTTGGCAGAGCTGGGCACCTGGGCTACTGTGGGTCAAGCAGGGGAGCCCTTGGCTGGAGCGCTGAGCACCCTGGCGCCTGGGAGCATCGTCCAGCCAGGTCCAGCTGAAGCTGGCTGAGGTTGAAGCCGTTTGTGGACTGGGCCTAGTATGGAAGTTCCTAGCAAGGAGATGCCTGCCTAACACCTGGACCTCTTGTCGTCTGCCTCCCCTAGGCTGGGAAAGCGCTGGAGCCTCGAGGGGTTGCCCGTGTTCGACGGACAGCCCCCTTGTTCCAACCCATAGGGCCGTACGGCCGGGGGGGGGGGAGGGGAGGGAGCTGCCAACCTGTCTGTGATGACGGGCGGGAGGAGCCAGGTGGAACGAACCAGGGGCAACAGAGGGGAGCTCCCTTAGCAGGGGAGTCCTAGACCTAACTCCTCCTAAGGTCCTAACACGCACGTGTCGGTGAGTTACAACGACTGTCGGTACTCTACATCGTAGCTCCAGCCCAGCCCTGCGGTCGGAAAAATGCTCTTTGCCTCGGGTGTACAGCCTTTTGCCGTCACCGTTGATCGCTCCAGTGCTCCTAGAAAGCCTAGGTTCAGGAATTCCTGAATCGGCCTCCGACACATTTTAAACAGTGTCGTTTGACCTTGTCATCGCTTAGGTGTTGGGTCCTGCACCTTACGAACGCGACGGGGCAAAGCAATGGCCACCTTTGCCGCGGGGGTTTTGCTGCTGCTGGTCCTGCTTCCACAAGCCCTCCCTGTCCTCTCATTTCGAGGATTGAAGGATCAACAGTCCTGTCCAGAGGGTAAGGCACCCTTCCCCGTAGCAAGGTTGGCCAAGCTCGGGAGGGCTAGCGCTACAAAAGCGACAGGGAGCGAACGCCAGACGACTGTTGCTGACAACTGTGTGTATTGCACCTAGATATTCTCGTGGCGTGCTGCAGTACAAAGCATCGCGGGGCTAGATACCTCGTGCCGGCTGTTGCCCTGTCGCGTCGGAAGTTGATCACTTGCTCATGCATGCAGTGCAGCCCAATCACGGCGATATGCGATGATCTTGCATATTGTTGCAGTTTGAGCAGAGGTCCAGGAGGTGATCTTCTGATCAAACCCTAACCGCTAACGCGGCCCCCTACTCCCTGTCTTGCAGTGCCGACCTCGGGTCACCTTGTCCTCAGATCCGTCGAGTCAGAAAACGGGGCATGCAGACCTGGCGCATACGATGACGTCGGCAGCAGCATCTATTCATGCTGGCAGACCTTCACCTTGAGGGTGGACGGATGTGAGGTGCGTCGGCCCAGAAAACGTAGCCCAAGAGGTGGTTTCTAGCACGCTCCGCCCATCACAGCGCCATGTGGGTGCACTGCCTCGCAGCGGTTCCTTTGTTGGTGCGAATGCACCAATGCTTCAGGCCTTCGCTTGGCCCCGGAGGGCCCCTGTGGGCATATATTTATGCGCCCACGGATCGGGCCTGCCTGGGCTCCACTTGAGCCCTTCTTAGCCGTTGTAGCAGCAATCCCGGTCATCATCAACATACGTTGCCCAGTTAGACCCTTCACCTCTGCTGGTACCCACACTCCGCCCAGGTTCACCTACTTCCGAACCCCAACGCCGTGGCTGGACCGGGCCGCATGCCGTGTCGCTACTTTGGCATGGTTGGCAACCTGACAGGTGGGCACTGTACGGCACGGCATAACGGTAGGGCATGCCGTGTAGGACGGCGGTCTGCTCAACGAGGCACCAGAGCGCACCTGGCTCACTTAAGTAGGCAACATGCACGGGAAGTGCTGTGGTCCCATGGTTTGGATGGGTGCACGACTGCACGTGATGTACTGGGCTAGGATTGGTAGAGTGGCCGTTGGGCGCGAGAATCACACGCGACGGAGGTGCTTGCTACGTAGTCAACTGTCAACCTTTCCACAGGAACAAAACGGCCTTGCGCCACGCTGCCCACCAACGCATGTGCAAGCGTCGCAGCCCCTCAGCCGCTGTGCTGTGGTCTCTGGGATCTCACACAGCTTCATACCCATCAGCATACACTGCACACGTGCCCGCCGGCCGCCGCCTGCCAGTTGCTGCCGGTTTCGCCCCGGACACCGTGCTGACCTGGTTGACCTGCTGACATGACATGCAATGCACGCTTGGTAGCTATTCGGCATCACCATCAGCATATGACACAACAAACGTGCATGCCCGCCGCGCGCATCCCGCTCATCATCCCGCTCGGCGCCACGCGTCCATGCCCAAGTGCCGAATGGCGAATGCCACGTGTCACGTAACGCGCGCGTGCCCTCGCTGCCTCCCTCCGCACGTCCTGGCGCGCCCGCAGCCGACCGCACGTCCGCGCTGGTGTGGGCTGACGTGGACGGGCCGGGGCTGCTGCAGCACTTCACACAGGACCCCGAGGTACGGGCCCGCCCGTGGTCGGTGCATGGTTTGCGGCACAGCAGTGACCAACGACTAGGGCCCTCAGCGGTCGCTTCGCTTGCTGGGACGCAGCCGAAGCCATGCGTAAAAAGGTTTGTCTCTGACGACACCTACCAGACAAGCACGTGATCACAGAGCACGGGGCACGTGTGTGCATGGCTGTTGGCGCCATGTGCCGTATTTGGCACAGTCCAGCGACTCCCGGGACCTTCCGTGCGCAGCAGTCCTTGCATTGCATATGCCACGGTAGTCACCGCCTTGATAGTTAGCCCGTGTCTAGCGTGCTACCACCCTAACAGCACCGCCTACCTGTCCCTGACCCTGCCCCCTGCCCCTCAGGCCGTCGCCGCGCTTCACTTCAGCTCCGCCCGCGCTCTGCTGCTGGACGCTTGGGCCTACCTGCGAACCTTCACGGCGGACGAACGCTTTGCAGACGTGTCATGTGAGTGACGGTGTGGGTGTGGTGGCGGATCGGATACGCGCTCATGCGGTGCGGGGCGTTGCGCCACGGGCCTTGCCTACCATGGGCGTTGGGGAACTACAGTGCTGCGCTGGCCAGCCGGAGGAGAATAAGGGGCGTTGCACGGAACATTGCAGGACTGTCAAGCCAGTGCCCAATCAGCAAGCGCACTGACCGTCGTTTGCTGTTGGCTGGTGCAGGGCTCGACCAGTATGAGGGGGCGTCCGGTGCCGGCTCTACAGGAGGCAGCGGCGCTGGTGTAGGCGCCGTGGGCGAGCAGCAGGAGGTGGTGCTGCTGCCCCAAGCCTTGCAACGGGTCACAGGCGGGGTGGGTGCCGCGCACAAGAGCGGCATGATAGCGCACGGGCTCATGCGGGCCCGGCTGAGCAGCAGCACACCGTCCACTACAACCAGCAGCGCCGGCAGCAGCAGTAATAACCCACATGCCGCCGAGGCCACGGCGGACGGCGAGGCAGGCCAGTGGGAAGGCGACCGGGGCGGCGGCTGGGGCGCAGAGGAGGCGGGACCGCAGGGCGAGGGTGAAGAAGCAGAGCAGGATGGGAAGGACGACACTGTGGGGCTGGGAATGGGAGGGGGCGTGGGCCTAGGTAAGGGCGGCAAGAAGCCCAAGCCCCGGCACGGCCCCGCCAAGGCCTACCGCCCCGACCGCGGCAGGGTGGTGCTCAAGATGGCCAATGGCTGCAAGTACAAGTACACGGTGAGGGGTGCGGGGCCGTCGTGCATGGGCTGCCGGGGATCAGCTTGCCGCCTGTTGCAGCGCTTGGGAGCGCGTGGGGTGCGTGGTAATGGTAGGAGCAAGTACAAGTGCACAGTAAGGGCCGCGGAGCTCTGCAGTTGGATAACCTGGGTTGTGCCGGTCTACTGCACCGCTAAGGATGCCTGGTTGTGGCAGGGGTGGGGAGGGGGGCTGCAGGGGGCGGTGGTGTAGCGTGACGGCAGTAGCAGCGCACCCACAGCTGGAAGGCCCAGCCTAGGGCCATGGCAACACCTCCGCAACTGCAGCGCACCCACACACCGCTGCCTCCCTCATCTCACGCGCTCGTCCGCTCGGCCGGGGCCCCGCAGGTGGACCCCTCCTCCTCCATCTTCGACCCGCCCTCGCGCACTGCGGCGCAGCTCACGTGGCGCACCGTGGCGCTGACCGTTGCTGCCGTATCCGTCGTACTAACAGTGGTGGGCACGGTGGCGTGCGTGTACGTCAGCCACCGGCATGCAGAGTACCTCAACACCCACTACGAGTACCAGTCCGTCAAGGTACGGCAACTGTCAACGTGTACGAAAGCTTCTACTGCCTCTACTTGCCAGTCTAGGACCTATTGTAAATGAAGTGTGGTCACTGGGTGACCCTGGCAGTGCGCTGTGGCCACGGGGAGATGGTGGGAAAGGGGAGCGCAGAATGCGTTCAGGTGTACCCGCGGGACCACGGGTACAGGCGTGCTGGCGTGAGCTGAGCGCTGGTATGCACCGGGATTGTTCTGACGCCCGCAGGAGCAGCTGGGAGCGGAGCTGCCCCCCGCCACCTACCAACGCATCTTTGGTGAGCCGCCAAAGCGCGCCGAAGCAGCAGCACCAGCAGCGGCGGCGGCGGTGGGGTCGAGGAAGAAGGCGGCGGCCGCCAAACCAGCGGCGTCGATTGCGGCGGCGGAAGGCGGACGATCTGAAGCGGTGTCAGTCGGGGCAGCGGCGGTGCCTGTGCCGGCGGAGGCAGTAGCTGCTGCTCCAGATCTGGATCAGCAGGATCAGCAGCAGCAGCCACAGCAGTAGCACTGGCACCTGGTGCTGCGCCGGTGGATACTGGCAGCACAGGTGATGCGCTGAATGGCGGCCGGCGGCGGGCGTGGCTTGGAGTGACACCCGCCTTCCATGCTATGAGTGCACTGAGCGGCTAGCGCAGGCAAAGACACAGGGACTGTGGGGGTTGGTTAGCTCCCTGGCAGTGTTGGTTGGGCCATGGAGTTGTGCGTCGGGGTTGCTTGCCGCCTGGTACGTCCTGAGCACGGGGGCCGGGGCCGACGGAGCGAGCGCACAACATCTAGAGACATCGCTGGGGTAACGCCCTAAGTACTGAAGGGCACGGCGTGAGATTGTCCAGTATTGAGCCATTGCCAACGGGGTTGCGCCGGAAGCGTGATCGAATTAAGGTTGCACGAGGCCTTTTTGCGATTTGTTGAACCAATGGCTAGGGAATGGAGGCTGTGCTGATTACTGTCCCGGCGCACACAGTACTGGAGGTGTTTGAGGGTTTGTACTGCGGTTGCAGGCTTGTTGAGCACATCCTAGTTTGTCCTCATCCTGTGCCTGCATTGGGCGTGCGTGAATTCACCGGCCAGGTGAAGCCATAACCAGCATACATAAGGCGAAGCAGGACCTGGTGATAACTTAGAGCTGGACCAGTGTCCATTCCGCCCCTCGGATGAACGGGAGCGGGGACGTGGCATAGGGAGAAAGCCTGTCGGTAAGGTGGAAGGCTGGGGTATGGCGCTTGTGACGTGGTCTAGCGCCGGAAGAGCGCCCGTAGGGGAAGGAACAGTTTGTGCGCAAATTGAGGTTGCACTTGGTTTTGATTCGGGGCGACGGTAGTGAGGCTCAGCAAGGCTCAGCAGGGGGCAGGCCAGGGCGGGCGGGCCCTAAATGGCCACACTTGGGGCCGGGCCGGGCCCCTGGCCACGTGTGCCGTACCGTCACACCCGTCCAGCTTCTTTCGCGTACGGCATGTCCCAGGAAGAGAGCGAGTTGCGTTGGCTATGCAGTTGCTCACCTACGCCACATGCGTCAGGCTGTCCCGGTATGTATGGCAATTCACCGCTGAGTAGGGAAAGTAACATGCAGTTCCAGTTCCCATCTGGGATCGCTATGCCCAGTACAGTCTCGGCGCTGTGTTTGTGCTTCCAGGATGCGGATATGTCGAGTGCTCCATCCGGCGGTCCATCAGGGACCAGGGGTGTGTGGCACGAACCAGGTGTCCCGTCCCCCGTGGCAGAGACCTGCACGGGGCCGTGCGCCCACGTGTTTGCGGACCAACCGACTGGGAAGCTGAGATTACTTTGGGTGCAGCTAGCCTTGGGTGCAGCTAGGCAGGGGCCCCAACAGCCAACACCGGCTCAGACTGCTCAGACGGGCGAGCACACCTGGGCTCTGATACTGGACCTCACGCCGGCATTACGCCGCATCGCATTGCACGGTAGTCACGTGACCTTCGCACACGGTGGTGGGTTGCCTCGGCCACAATAAGGCATCTCTGCTAGGGTTCGTGCCCGAATGTGTGCCTTGGGCAACAGCAGGGGTAGACACTTCGACACAAAGGTAGGGAGCCTACCTCCGCCAAGGGAGCCCCCTGCGTGCATCAACCGCTTTGGAGGTCATATGCGCAAAGCTGCTCCCCAGTGTGCTGCAGCAAATATACAGCCCTCCTGCATTCCCTGCTACCCGGCACAAACACTTCGGCCTGCTGGCGATGTCGTCGCACACACTGAACCAGGGGTCCCGACAGCCTGCCGATATGCTGTGAAGGCCAGGAAGCACATAAGCTCGTAGCGTATCTGCATGAAAATCTAGAATGACTGCAGCCGAAAACGGACAGCAGCCGAGGCGGAAGAAGCCGCGACATAACGGTGCTGAGAACGGCGCGGCGGCTGAGGCAAGGTACTAATGCACATATGAAAAAAACAATGACGTTAAAAACAGTGTGAAGCTTGGCGCCTCGGTTGGCTTCTGTCTACCCCAACAGCCATGCGAGGGCTTTGACCATATCGTGTCAGGCGCCAATCGCCTGGAGTAATGGACGTTGCAACAATACCAAAGCACGATTACCTTAAAATTCATCTTGTTGCTGCGCTCATGGACGCGCTCCAGCACCACATCGCTGCCGGCCCCAGTGCCCAACCCGTGCTGCCTTCCCTCTCCCCGTCCCCGTCTCAAGGCGCCAGCGCATAGACGCCGAGCGGCGGCAGCTCCCCGCCTGGGCCGCCCGCGAGCGGTTGCTGTCGCTGCTGCAGCAGCACCGCGTGCTGGTGCTGGTGGGCGAGACAGGGTCGGGCAAGACCACGCAGATCCCGCAGTTCCTGCTGTCGGCCCGCTTCGGCGCCCCAACGGACGACGCGTCCGCTGCCGCAGCTCCCAACGGCGCCACTGCACCAAATGGAAAAGCACCTGCCAACAAGCAGCAGCAGCAGCAGCAGCAGGAAGAGGGGCGGGAGCAGGATGCGGGTGCCGGGAAGGCGGGTGGTGGCGGCAAGGGTGCTGGTGGCGGAAGCGGTGGCATTGCGGTGACTCAGCCCCGCCGTGTGGCTGCCATGACGGTGGCACGGCGCGTGGCGGAGGAGATGGGGTGCAGGCTGGGGGACAAGGTGGGCCAGCTTGGGCGGGGAGTTTGTGGGCGGTGCGAGTGCAGATGGCATGCGTCGGGACATTGCACCTAACCCTGGTGAGCACTGTGCCAGGAGGTCGGATACGGACCCAGTTGGCCCAGGGTAAAGCCGTGTTGGGGGGCAGGTGTCTGGATAACGTCGGCAGCCTCGGGCCTCGTGGCTGTACCGGGGCACCCATTTGGGTACATGGCAGGGCAGTATGCATAGCGCAGCTCATGCCTGTGGGTGCTGGGGGACAGTGTGGGGCTAGGCTGCGGGCTCGGCGGGTGCGCCCATGGCGCAGGACGCTGTCGGGCGACGGCGCGCCACGGAAAGGGGCATGCACAGTGCCTGCTGTATCGACGGGCAGCTTGCAGGACATGAGCGCACTGGCGGGCGGCGGGCAGGCTCCTGCTCCAGTGCCTTACCGTCTGCACGCGTCACTCCTGCCCCCTCCCCGCCACCCAGGTTGGCTACGCCACCCGCTTCGTGGACGTGACCTCCCCCTTGCCGTTCAGTAGGATCCCCACACGGTACCATACACGACATGCATAGCATCACATCGTGTCGCGTCCCGGTCGCCAGGTGGGCTACGCCATCCGCTTCGAGGACGTGACGTCCTCCTCCACTCGCATCAAGTACATGACGGACGGCCTGCTGCTGAGGGAGGCGCTCATAGACCCGCTGCTCAGCAGGTGGGTAGTGTCCTACACGCCTTGCATGGGAGAGCTGCTTCCGTACCGTTTGCATGTGGCCCTTGCTTACGTGACGGTTGTGCACCTGGTGGGGGCGCACAACGACAAGAGTGAGCAACAGAGCGCGGCCAGCCACGTTGGTGGTTGTCAGTTACGAACTGTGCCCTGTCGCGTGCCCCCTGTCGTACAGGTACCGCGTGGTGATCATCGATGAGGCGCACGAGCGGACGGTGCACACGGACGTTCTGTTTGGGCTGCTGAAGGGCGTGCTGGTGGGTGGTTGTGCGTGCCAGACGGCTGCGCCCTGCAAAGTGTGCAAGCTGATGCGAGAGAGCAAAGCCTACCTGCGGGCGCGCCGTTGTAGCTGCATAAGGGCGGGACGCTCCTAGTTGGCGGCAAGCAGAGCCACGCCGGAGTGCCGCGGACGCCCGCCAGTGTACGTTCCTCCCTGGCTGCGAGTTAACGCACGGTGTTCAAGCCTGCTACTCCCCCGGCCCATTCCCGTCCCAGGCCCGCCGCGGCCCCGACTTCCGGTGGTGGTCGTGTCCGCCACTCCGCGCAAAGGGTCCATGCGCCCCATTTGCATACTGCGCCCACTCCTCTCCTGCTCTTCCGGCCCTCCTTCCCCCAGGCCCGGCGCGGCCCCGACTTCCGTCTGGTGGTCATGTCTGCCACGTTGGACGCCGCGCGCTTCGTGGACTACTTCCCGGGGGCGGTGGCGGCGCTGGTGCGGGGAAGGCAGTTCCCGGTGCAGGTGGGACGAAGGGGGACGGCGGACGGGGGGCACAGGAGGACCGCTGAGTAGACATCACTTACGTTGGTGTGCACGACCGCCGTGCGGTTTCGGGGACCTAGGTTTCTCGTGCAGTGGCAGTGCAGATGGGAGCCACCGTAGGGCTTCCAAGCCCTACCCAGTACAATGCACCCCATATGCCGCCGCGGCGCTAGCTCTTTTGACGCCCTACCCACCCAACCATTCTCTTACCCACCCGCTGCCCCTCCCCCCAGGTCATGTACACTGCCCGGCCGGAGGACAACTACCTGGACGCAGCCATCAACGCAGCGCTGCAGGTACAGTAACCGTTGGCTGTTGGTGGTTAAGTCGTAGTGGAAGCTGCTGGCCCCTCCGGACCTACTGCCGCATGATACCATCTGGCGCACGCCTTGCCACCCCATCTACTACCCCCCGGGCTCACCACGACGAGCGCCCTAGCGACATCCTGGTGTTCCTTTCCACCCCATCCTGCCCCCTGCAACGCCCCCAACCTCCACCTCATTGTCCAGTTTTTGCACATTGTTACTTTGCTGTGCTGTCAACCTCCATCTCCTCACCAGCCCAGGTGCACAGCATGTGAACTGCCGCCATTCAACGTTCCACCCGAACGCACGGTGTTACATGCTGTCCGAGTACCCCCACTGCTACTATTACCACCAATTCGCGTTACTGCTTTCTTCTACCCCCATGCAGGTCCACCACGACGAGGGCCCTGGCGACATCCTGGTGTTCCTCACAGGCCAGGACGAGATCGACTCGGCGGAGCGGCTCATACGGGTGGGTGGTAGGTTAACCGCAGAGCGCTACAGTTGCTGAAACTGCATACGGGTGGAGGGCGGGGCAGGGTGGGGTGGGGTTGGCAGGAAGGCCCCGGCTGTGCAAGAGAAGGGGAAGCCGAGCCGTCGCAGTGGAGCACACAGGACCACGTGTGCGTGTGCGTGTGGCGGGGATGGAGGGGGTGGGGCCAACACGCATGTCGCTTGTCTCGAGGCCCGGTACGTAGGTGTTCGGCTTGGTGCAACTGGCTGGCTGTGTTCATTTCCGTTGAGCCTTGGGCTAAGCACCGTCCGGCTGCCCACCGGACCGGCGTCCTTAACCAGCCCAATCTTATAGGTACGACTACCCAAGTCAACATCTCTCATGCTGCCTTGCTGATTCTGCACCCGCTGCCGTGTGCGTTCAGGACCGGCTGTCCACCACGCCCCACGCCGTGACGGCCGCCATTGCGGCGGCCTCGGCGGCAGCGGGGACACCGGGGGCGGCTGACGGCGCCGCCGATGGCGTAAGTGCCGGTGCGGCTACAGGTGCTGGCGGCGGCGTGGGCCCCGGCGGCGGCCCCCTTCACCTCGAGGTGTTGCCCATCTACGCAGCGCTGCCGCCGGAGCAGCAGATGAAGGTGCGGAACCTGTGCGCTTATACACTGCCCAGGAGCAGTTACCGTATGGTGGTAGTGGGGGAGGCGGGGTTCACACGTGCAGTACAGTGTGGCTGTGTTCGCAGCGCCGTACCCAAGTCACGTGCCGTGGAAATTGCGGCTCGTGCTCCATGCGCAGCTGCAGGCAACGTTGAGCAACCGTTAACGGTCACAGACATCCGCCCGCGAACCGCTATCCATGCAGAACCTAAACAAGCGCGCATTATTTTGTGGTTGTTGCTGTTGCATGTTGGCCGCTGGCGTGGCAAGGTGCTTGCACTGCCCTCCGGCCCTGTATTCTCCCGACACACACGCGTCACGTGCGACACCCCCAAACGCCCCTGCTCGCCTGCGATCCCCAACGCCCCACCGCCTCCCCAGGTGTTCGAGCCCGCTCCCCCGGGCCACCGCAAGATCATCCTGGCAACCAACATCGCGGAGACATCCATCACCATCCCCGGAGTCAGGTGCGGCGCTGCGCGTGTTTTAGCGTCAATGCTCCTATCGCTGAGTGCTGACTGCTGAACTATCACGCGCTGCCTGTAGCACACACCAATGCTAGCACCCCATGCTGGTTTGGCTACCGCACCGTACGCATCCACAGCTGCCGTACTGTCCCGTACTCAGCTTCTGTGTCGTACCGCCGTACAGGTACGTCATCGACACGGGGCACGTCAAGGCGAGGGACTACAACGCCAAGCTGGGTCTGGAGTCGCTGGCGGTGGTGCCGGTGTCGCAGGTGGGGCTGTGGGTTAAGGTCCGTGTGTTAGACTACCCCTGCCGAGGTGGTCACTGCGCCACAGGTGGTACTGTGAGTTAACGCCTGCGTATCAAGATCCTGCCTGTGTCGCGGAAGTTTGGTGATGGGGTGGTTCCGACGTCGCAGTTGGGGCTGTTTGCCCGTGCCCCTCACTGCTACCCTGCCTGCGCAGTCCCTCCACTTTTCAGCTTGTCAAATAATGTTCTTATACATGAAAATCTCTGTGTTTTGGTGGCTCCCTGACACCTTACCTTGGTACCTCGCGCTTCACGCGTGCCCCACACGCCCTAGCGGCCCCCCCTCAACTTCCAGTGCAGGCCCAGGCGCGGCAGCTCAGCGGTCCACGTGCACCCTGACAGACACACCCTCCCGCTCCTTCCCTCCCCTTCTAACCAGTGTGACTGGCTGCTCCGTCTCTTTCATCTGTCTACCGCCAAACCCGTTTTCTTCTTCCCTCTAGGCCCAGGCGCGGCAGCGGAGCGGTCGTGCGGGCCGCGAGGGCCCCGGCAAGGCCTACCGCCTGTTCACTGAGGCGGACTTCGACAAGCTGGAGGCCACCACGCCGCCGGAGATCACGCGCTGCAACCTGGGCAGCGTGGTGCTGCAGCTCAAGGTGTGGTGTAGACGTGTGTATTGAGGGGGCGTAGGGGCAGGGGGTGCGACCTGGGCAGCGTGGGGATGCAGCTCAAGGTGGGATGTGTGTGAGGAGGAATGGAGTTGGTATGTGTATAAGAGGTGGATGGGCGGGGAGAAGAGGGCAGCGTTGTTCGTTTAAGGGTTGGCGGCTGGCTGGGTGTTGCTTGCTCGTCGGGACGGCCCCGAATGGTGTAGTTAAGGTGGTAAAGTTCTACAGAGGAGGAGTACGTTGCGCAGGAGCAGGAACATCCAGCACCGGCTTATGTGCCTGTAACGCCCCATCAATCTCTGGTCTATCAATTGATTAATTGCTGTGGCAAGCGGCCAGGCAGGCTGCAAGGAGGCTTATACTCCTCGGCGGGCTGCGTGCCCTGTGTGTGCGCGCAAACATCCACAGCCGCACCGGGTCCTAGCACTGGGCGTAGTATTCACTCACAGTGTTTTGTCTTGTGTCCACGTTATGCCGTCTGTGTGCGCGCAGGCCATGGGCATCGACGACGTGTTGGGCTTTGACTTCATGGACCCGCCGCCGCGCGCCGCCATCCTGCGGTACGGCATTTTACGACCGCTGTGTCGTCCTGCAGCTCGCCGTGCCGTGCCACCATGCCGGACGTATTTGCATAACGCCTTCAGGGGCATTACAAGCGCTCTGCTGCATGTCCGGGGCTTTTCAGGAAAGGCGGCCTGTCGCTGCACACAATGAGCGCGTTCCCACGACGAAGGGTCCAGGTTCACGCCAAGATGACTGAATCCCGCACTGCCCCCTTACGCCCTAACCCACAGCTCCCTGGAGCTGCTGTTTGCGTTAGGGGCGCTTGACACCGCCGGCAGCCTCACGCAAGAGGTGGGCTGCGGTTACTTGGTTATGGGCAGTTGGCGGTTGGCCCCTCGTTGCCGCCTCGTGGTGCACGGTGCATGCACACACCTCGCCTGCGCGGTCGGCAGGGCAATGTCCAATCTGAGAATGTACCGGTACTTTCACCCTAAGCTGTGGTGCATACCACCCCTTCCGGCTGCCTGTGGACGCCAGGGAAGCTACCTCACACGAATGCGTATGAGAGCACAGGAAAAACCCTGTCCAAGCTGCACGTGGACCCAATGGGACTGAGTTGCATGCAGGCCTGTGCCACTCTATACACTGGTTGTGCTACATCTAGGGGTTGTAACGCGCAGTATGATCTACGTTTCGCAGGTGGGTCTGCCGCTGTCCAAGCTGCCCGTGGACCCCATGTTCGGGCGGGTGCTGCTGGCGGCTGCGGGCAGCGGCTGCGGGCAGGAGGCGGTGGCGGTGGTGGCCATGGTCAGCACGGAGAACGTGTTCCACACGCCGAGGTGGGGATACGCGTAAAACGCGAGGGCGGGGAGGGAGGAAGCGGGAGAATGTAGCTATGGGGAGAGGGGATTGATGGACGTTGCAAGCCGGCGTTTGCGGAGGGCTTTGGACCAGCCCTGTGGGCCCTTGAGCTTGGGTGCTGTTGCGTGGGGTTTCCAAAGGGTTCAAACGGTGAGGGGTAGTGCTTGTTTGTGTAATTTTGGCTTGCCGGCTTTGCTGTGTTCTCACGCGCGGGGCGTGACGGACATCCTACGCTAGGCAGCGGCCCCCCGGGCAACGGACGCTCCGGATGCTGCGGGACTGAAAGCACCACCATTGTGTGCTGACGACCTCCACCGCGCTTCCCCACTTTTGTCCTTCAGCCTCCGTGGCCCTCCCCCGACCCACGCAACACTGTCCGTGACCCGCTCGTGTGTTCTGAGCTCGCCTCCGCACCTCCTACCTCCCAGGCAGAAGGAGCGCGAGTGGCGCGCCGCCCGGCTCAAGTTCGTGAGCCGCGAGGGGGACCACCTCACACTACTCAACGTGTTCCGGGGCTTCATGGAGCTGCCAAAGGTAAGACACACGGGTGTAGCAGGCTGGGACGAAGTCGGTGTGCAAGGTGTGTCAGGTTGCCTTGCGCACACTCAGCAACGCAGTGTAAAATGTATGGGGCGTCGTGTCACACATCTGTCCAACATGCCATCTTGGTGCTGCAGGACAGCAACAAGCTCCGGACCGCCTGGTGCTCCGAGAACTTCGTCAACATCAGGTAGGGTAGGGCGTGGGGGACCTACCAGCAGGGAGGGAGCGTGCGGTTGAGGGCGGGGCAGGCGGCGTGGCGCATACATGTACCGCCAAGGCAGGAACACTCGATGCATCTCAGTCCCACACTTGCGTTGGCCTGTCGTTGACGACTATGCCACAACCCACCGTTGCACACCATGGCGCGTGTAGTTTGGCGTCCCGTGCGTCATTCTGGATGCTGAATCCCTACAGTACTGTTGCACAACGCCGCTGATGCTTACAGTCTTGTCATACAGCGCCGTTCGTTGGTGTTCGCGTCTGGTGCGACGGTGGCACTGAGGCTTACCGGTATCCCGCGTCACGCCACTCAAACCCAAGCCAGCCCGACCTTTGCCATCCCTCGGGCCACGCACAAGGCATAAAAACCATGTCCCCAAAGGGACTGTTTCGACATGCACGCGCGTGTGCCCCCTAGACCGCCGTACCACTGCATCAGTTTAGTGTGCCACAAACGACACCACGTGCTTCAGCCTGCTCCGCTCGCCTCCCCGACCACCACCAGCACCACCCCAGGGCCATGCGCAAGGCCCAGGACATCCCCCCAAAGGCCAACAACCCGACTGCCCGCTGTCACACACGCTTTACGTTATGACATGCTGTACCTTTGATCCGCTCATCTTTACCCCCAGGGCCATGCGCAAGGCCCAGGACATCTACGAGCAGCTGGTGCGCTTCATGGGCCCTCCCTCGCCCCCCGGCCTGGGGCTGCCGCTGGCCTCGTGCGGGGACGACACCACGCCGCTGCGCAGGTGAGGGTGGGGAGGTTATGGGTTTGGAGGTAGCAAACTAGTAGCGGTCTGTACGCAATGGGCGGCGAAGGCGTGGCTGCAGACGGAGGCGTCAGAGTGGTGTAGGGGTGGGTACCTGCGCCCGGCACGCGTCCCGGGCACGGGCGGTACGCATCGGCATGCGCTCGGCTGTGCGCGATACGACGCCTGCAGCCACAAACCGCTGTGACACGCCGCTGTGTGGGTGGGGCGGAACAGCCATGTAACGCAAGGGTTAAAACCCTCAAAAGACATCCGCCTCCCTCCAACTATGCCTCGCTGGCGCAGGGCGCTGACTGCGGGGCTGTTCCCGCACGCCGCCCGCCTGCAGCCGGACGGCTCATACCGCGTCATCGCCACCGGGCGGCAGGTGGGGCCGCCGAACACCTGGCCTGGATTGGCCTTCACCTGGCAGGGGGTTGCATGAGTAAAGGAGCCCTCTCGTTGGGTTCAAGCGCCGCTATTACGGTGCGCTGTTGCCCTGCGCTTCCTTTTCCGCACCGCCAACCCACACGACCCGCTACACGCACCCCACTGGCACACCCAGCCACCCTAACCCACACCCGCCCCGGCCATGCGCTTCATTCTCCGCACCGCCAACCCACACGACCCGCTACACGCACCCCACTGGCGCACCCAGCCACCCTAACCCACACCCGCCCTGGCCACCACCCGTGCCCGTGTCCACACCCGCAGGTGTTCCTGCACCCCAGCAGCGTGCTCCTGGAGCGCAAGCCGCCCTGCCTCGTGTTCAACGAGCTCATGCATACCACCAAGACCTACGCGCGGGACGCAACCGCCATCGAGCCGCGGTGGCTGCCTGAGCTGGCCCCCGCGTTCTTCGCATCCAAGGCCACGTAGCTGGGAGTAGGGCGCAGGAGTAGTGCTGGAGTGCAGGTGCAAAAGGCCGGGTGGGTGGCTGAGGCAGATGGCTAGCTTGTGCCGTGTGCAGCTGGTGGTGCGTGCTGCGTAGCCAAGGCAGGAGGTGGCAAGATGTCCGTCTGTGTGCGGGTGTGTTCGGCGTGAGTGTGCTTCGAACGGAAGCGCGGGGCGGGGCTAGCGGTGGCTTTTGGAGGCGCGCTTGTGGCGCAACAGTGGCTGAGAGGTGCGTAAGGTAGGGCGAGGTAGCACGGTGTTGGCCGCGGGTGCACGAGGGGATTGTGGTTACGGGGTCGTGCATACTCTGTCGCGCGGTAGTGCGGTGATGCTCATGTATCAAGCCTGAACGAACGCGGTCTGGGCGGTAGCCAAGCGGGGTTCGGGTGTCTTGCGCGCATGCGGTTCGCATGTGATGGTAATCTTGGTCCCGTACGCTTGCGTGAAGGCGTGAGCGGTAAAGTTCGGGCTGCAGGAGCGAGTTGGATGAATGCATGGGTCTGCATGTAGTTATTGGCTCCAGGAGCAGGCTAGGCAGGAAGCCGACGGGTTCCTTGCTGTACTTGTGACAACTCGCCGAGATGAATATTAACACGGCATGTCCACTGCAGTGCAGGACGAGCGCAACAACCCGCAGCCTGGGCGCAAGCGCAGAGGCTTTGATGTGCAAGGCAAACGCTAGGGCTACTGCTGGGCCTCCGTGCTGGGGCTGCCCTGCCCTGCCCTGCCCTGGCCTTCCAGAGCCCCTGCCCACGTTTCTGTGACCCACTGTGGGTAGCGTGTGAGCAGGTGGACGTCAAGGCCCCTTTGCAACATGCTACTGTGGGCGTCCGACCAGCAGCCCTTTCGCGTCATTGGCACATGTTTCGTGTAGGTTCGGCGGATGTCCCTGCAAGTGTACACGCAATGCGTGCAGGATGCTGTTCCCATTTGCCAACACATCGGACCAACGCGTCAGCGCGCACCACGTGGCGTGTTTTCCGAGCATGCCTGCCGCTTCCCCTGTGCACAGACAGGGTGGTGGTGTTACTAGTAAAGGTACTGCTCGTGGCTTCCTGTGCCCTCACGTCAGGGTCTACCGCTCGAAGCGCCTAGCCGATCAAACGCATTGGCATGGTGCAATGTCCACCCCAGTCGAGCTGAAGCGCGCGACCTATACTCGGCCATGGGTGCAAGTGCGAACCACCCTGCCAGCTGCCACCTGCCACCGGCTTGTCTGTGCAATGCATGGCATGGTGCATGTCGGCCCTGTGCACGTCTGCCTTTGTCCTTTTTGTGAGTGACAGTTGACTTTCAGTCCAAGAAACATTTCAGCCCCTCGGCATGCCGGGGCCGGATGGACAGCGCCGAAGCTGGGTAGATGACTCAAGCGGAAACGGTTGGGTTCCAGCCAGACACATGTACTCACGCGTGCGACTGCTATGGTTGTCGCCCACAACCTCTGCCCAATGCAGCACAATGAACTACTAATTCGACCTTGCAGGGATGGAGCCCAGTAGGTCGCAGCTCGCAGGCGGAAGACCCAGGTTAGTAGTCGTTGCGGGAAGTTCGTTAGCGGGTCAAAATTGAACATGCCCCTTGCAAGCAATCGCATTCACTGCGCAGATTATATGTTATTAGTTGCTTCAGTGCTTTATTGTCCAAAGCAGCATACCAGATGCGAAGCTGTTGCTGCCTGGTTTCTGTCACACAGCAAAAACGAAGCAGCGGCGCATTACCGTAGCACCCGGTATCTTGCATAAGACTATACACGACAAGTACACACACTGGAGCACTGTCGTCGGCAAAGGTTCAGTAAGCCAGCGGGATTTTGGAACTGCGCACGGCATTACCTTGCTTGCAGCGGATGCGGATTGCAGTTATGTCATATACGATGATGCAATGCAAATAGTGAAGTGCTTTAGCAATTTGTGGCCAGGGTCAGACCTGGGACAAACTACGACGTCGCTCGCCCCTGCCCTAGCTGCAGTCGCGGCTGAGTTCAACGCGCCCCCGGCCCTGAACACCCCCCCCCCCACACACACACACACACACCTGCAGATGAGAGGCTCTCCGGGCCTCCAACTGGCGTTGCTCTCCGTCTTTGTTGCAACCGTGACAGCCCAGTATGGTGAGGGTGTAGGGCAGACAGCAGTGTCTGCATCACCCCCTTTTGGTGCCCCTTGTCGTCCAGCGTCAGCCCAATAACCCACGCGCACTAAGAACCCCAGCCCGCATATCGGACCACTTGGCCTGTGCAAACGACCATGCTTTGCATGTCACGAGGACCAGACCGTGTCCTTACAGATTACCTGTGAGCAAGTTGTTCGTACCGTGGCCCCCCTCTCCCGCAGGCCGCGTGTGTATTAGCGGCACCACCATGCCCACCTGCGACGGCCCCGGGTCCTCCTTGTCGTACACCCTCTGCAACGGTGAGGCACGCCTGCACGCCACCGCCTGCCGGCCTATGAATTGACCGGCGCCGTGCACATTCCATACTGCAGTAGGCGCTCATGTACACCTTGCGAACAGTTGCCTGCACGCGCTAAATGCAGAGTTGTCACCGTGTGTTTAGCAGTGCCTTTGCAAGGTGCATTACTCCCCCTTGTGTCCTTTGTGCCTCAGATGACAACGATCTGGACCTGGCCTGCTTGGACGTGTCTGGCACCACGGTGACGCGGCGGGTCATCTACAACCAGGGCCTCAACTGCCCGGCTGCGTGGAAGCAAAACACAGCGATTTCGGACTGCACCGCAGCATTTGGTGAGCTGCACGCGTATAGCCTGAGGCCGACGGACGCGAACGCGCTATGCGCATGCGGCGCTGGCCAGCACCGCTGCTACACATGATATCAACACCTACGGCCATGGCACGCAGCGAATCGCACGCTGCCTGGCCACGGGCGCACCGAGCGGGCCCCCGTTGCACTACGCAACCGGGCATATACAGTATTGGTGCTAACCCGCTATCGCCCTGCCAGTATTTCACCGCCTAGGTCCTCGCGCGCGTGCGCAAAAGAACCTGTTCACACCTGCCAGCTGCCTGCATGCCGTCCGCCGACCAGTCCCATTCTCCTGCAGTGCCCAGTTCCCCACCTACTTGGCCCTTACTTTCACTGGTCTCTTGGTCAATGTGCACCTGCATCTCTTCCCGCAGACAAGTACTTTTTCAGCTGGGTTAACTGGCCTGTCACGCTGAGGATTAACGGCACAGGTGCGCAGGGATGGGTGCTGGGCTGTACTGTCGGCGGGGGCGGCCTGCACACCGCACGGCACCTCCTCAAACCATCCCACAACGCATGCAATACCGGCCGTCTCGCTCGGAGAGCGAATACGCTTTCCTGGGGCCTTACGCTGTTTCCTTGCGCTTCTGACTCCTTACACTGTTTTCTCGCGCTTTGCACGACATTCACCCACTCTCACCACCACCCACGTACCCACCCGCCTCCAGGCAACCGCTGCGCGTACGCCCCCAGCACGGCGGACGGCGCGCAGGTGACGCTGCGGCCCTGCAACATCACGTGGCAGTCGCAGATCTTCACGCTGACCGCCGCGCCCAATGGTGCGTAAGGCGCCGTACCGGACATGCGTAGGCACATGCGTAGGCAATGCCAGCTGGTGACGCACACACGTCGGATGGCACGTGTGGCAGCGCAGGGTCACTGGCTTGCATACACTGCACCATGCTTGTGTGCAGCACCTCGCCGCTAACAAGTGCCCGTGACCAAAACGTGTTCGTGGCGAGTAAGTCCATCGATCTATTATCATGCTGTTGGTCATGCTGTTGCTGCTGCTGGGCCCACGCGTTGCGCCCCCAGAGCGCTTCCTGCGGCTGCAGAAGGGCGCCAAGTGCGTGGCGTGGCGCTCGGGGGGAGACCGGCTGGAGCTGGCGGGCTGCGAGGCAGGGGGCTACGGCAACGAGCAGCAGTTCGCGGCGCTGACCTACACGGGCTCGGCGGCGCCGTGGTAAGCGCGGGTGAAGGAGGGGCAGGAGGAGCTACGGAGGGTCGACGCATATGCTGTGAGAGGGTTCTCGCAGCTGAAGCGACGGGGTGTCTGGTAGTAGATGAGCAAGGAGGGCGGGATGGGGTGTGTGAAGACAGAGGCAGATGGAATGCACGGGGGTCCCTTCAGTGCACTGCAGTGGTACGGGGTGTTCTCCTTGTGGGGGCGCGGAATGACATCATGGCCGGTGCATGGGCTGTTGTGGCTGTGCGCGGAGTTATATACTATCTGAAAAAAGCAGAGCGGCAGCCGGCCCTTTGCCGCTCCAACGTGGCTGCCGTCACAGCCAGTGCCCGTGCACGCGCTTGTGGCAGCCAAGCGTCCATGGCCATGTTGCTTAATGCACGCTGTTAATTGGACAACCTACACCCACCACGCCGTCAAGAACGGGTCAAAATGGACAATACCGTCGTGCGCGTTGTGCAGGATGCAGCTGGTGGCGACGCAGGACGGCGACTGGGACCCCTTCGCCGCCTCCTGCGTCATGGAGGTGGGCGGCGTGCTGCGCGTGCTGCCCTGCGAGGAGGCCACGCAGGCCACCAGCACCTTTGCGCTGGCGCCCGCGCCCATCAAGCTGCGGCCCAACTCGGCGACCAGCTCCTGCCTGGGGCTGCCGGGCAGCACCCTGTCGGCCGTAGCTGGGCAGCCGCTGCAGCAGCTGGCGTGCGCCAACAGCCAGACGCAGGCGCTGGTGCCGGTGCCCGTGCTCACAAGTGAGTCGTGGCGGTGGGGAGCTGGGGAGGGGAGCGGTGCGCTTGTGGCACGTCGTGTGGTGGGGCCAAAGGGGCCAGGAAGGTCCGAGATTTGCGGTGCGCTGTGCGGGTGTAGCGGGCGGTTGCGTTTAGAGGCGGTTGGATGGCCTGATGGGCTTGTGCTAGTTGGTCGTGGCGGCGCTGTGCAGATGCGCGCTGTAGCAGGTGTGGGGGGCCGGTGAAGGCGGGCGCTCGCGGCGCGCTCCTGTGGGGGCTGGGATCGATGGGTAGCGAGCGCTCTGGGTGCGTGGGCCTATGTGGGAGGCAGGGGCGCTGCCGCTGCGCGAGGGACCACCGCCGGCTGCTCAGACACGGCCGAGCATTAGCTTCTGTGTCACGGCCGGTGAAAACATGGGGACGGCGCAGCAGCAGCAGTGACGCATGTGGCGTTCTTACCGCCAACGTGGTAGCCGCCAACGTCGTTCGCCCGGTGCAACTGCTGTAGACGCTGCGCTGATCTCCACGTCGCCGGCGCAGGCGGCCGATTTGCCTTGTTACCAGTAATGGATAGTATGAAGGTCCACCTCATTGCAGGCACGGGCGGCCTCCACGGTGGTGTTACTGCTGCTGATGCTGATGAGCTGTCCACCTCATTTGCAGGCACGGGCGGCTTCAGCGGCTACTACCGCCTGCAGACGCTGCTGGGGCTGTGCCTGCGCGCCCCCAACGCCAACACCGGGGCCATGCTCACCACCGTCGCCTGCTCCACCACAGACACAGCCATGCAGTTCTACTTCAACCCCTACGGGCCCAAATTCAGGTAAGGCTGCGGCGCCGTGCTTTCCCGCAACGCAACTGTCCATTCAACCCTCTGTCACCAAGGAAGTATTATCGTGTCGTGCAGGCGATGCTGCTGGATCTTGCATGACGTTGCTTTGCAATTTGACGCATGCTCGCCGTTCACTGTGCCGTACAGGTTCCGCATTCGCTCCCGGCTGTCCGGCAACCGCTGCCTGGACGTGCCGTACGGTACGACAACCAATGGAGCCAACATCATCCTGTCGGACTGCGCGACGGGGAGTACCTTCTTGACTCGACAGCAGTTCACGGTGCTGCCTGCCTTGTGGTAACTTGGTGGAAGTCAATGATGATCTGGCATGGGCTTATTTCAAGAGGGGGCCAATATGATGTGCTCAGAGCGCTGGTAGCTAAGCTCGGGTGTTGATCAAGTACAACAGGAACTGGTGTTGGGGCACGTCAGCTATACATAGCAGGGCTTTGCGTTTGGGCATGGCGGTATATAGGTGGTAAGCCCCAGGGGGCAGCGCAACACGGTCCCCCCAGGCTGCAGGTAAGTAAGCGCAAACCGCTGGTGACGGCCTGGCAAGATGGGGGATGGCTTGGGAAGCATCATCCTGCACAAGGCTCATGTGCCTTATATCAATGCCATACAACATCAAGTAAGCACTCGGCATGCAGCATTGTGCACGTGTGTGTTGCACGGTCCCTTGGTTGCATGGAGACTTGGACGTCAGATTGCCCTGTCGCGTGAGGTTCCTAAGCGGCAGGGCGCGTCCGGTACCTCCAACAACGCTTTACGCCGTACGTAGTCACAGGATGACGCACTGCGGCTGGCACATGGCTGAAAAACACAAGACGTTACTGTATTGAGTTGGAACCGCTAGGCGGGCGAGGGGGCGCAAGGCTGGTGTTAGCTGCACCAATGGCTATGAGGTGGCCACGTGGGCCTCCGGCTTAATCATATTTGTCCGGTTAAGCACGCAGCCACAGACTGGTTATGCGTATTAAGAAGGCATGCAACGCTCTTGCGCCGTACGGCCATGGCCTCCTGCCTGTGTTGCGTGGGACGACTGCCTGGGTGCATGGCAGGCAGTGGCGAAGCCATGACCCACACACTGGCGTTGTGGTTGTTCGGTTGCGGTGTGGTGTGGTGCGGAAGTGGGTGAATACGCGACGTGCTATAGAGTCGCGCCCGTGCCATAGTTTGTTGACTCTTTTCGGTGGCCCTCGTCTGACAACGTCGCCGCAGCACTGTGGTTTGCGCCGCACGGCGCCACCCTTGCTGCTTGGGCTTCCACGGCCAACAGGTGTCTATGCGTCCACAACAGCGCGCGCGGCACGGCAACACTTTGTGCCTGCGACAGATAATGCCGGAATTGTAAGCTGTGCAATCACCTGTGAGGCTGTCACGATTTCATCCGTCACGCAGGGCTTCAAGCAGGCAACTCAAGCTCAGCTCAGCAGCAGTCCGTCGCTAGCCATGCGCCACATGCTGCCCCGTACACCCACGTCACCCAGAACCGCATGTGTTGCATGCCATGCATGGTAGCCAGACTGGCAAGCCTCCTATGTCCTGGCCAGGTCCCAGACCGCAGACCTCAGGCAAGATCCCAGGCCTTGCCTGGCCCTGCCTCCACACTCGTGCCCTGACTGCATGTAGTACGGCTCACGCTGTCGCGGCGACAGGGGCCCGGGCTACCAGCTGCCATCACTTGGCCATATGATATGCACTTACAGTTCATTCAACCTTCGTTACTGGGTGATCAGCGTGTCAAGTTATGGAAACCGTCGCCGAGCTGAAGGCTCAAGCGCAAAGCGCTTTCCTGGAAAGTAACTATGAAGCGTGCATTAGCATAACTTCTGAGGCTATTGGACATCTCGCCCAGCTGGCTTCTAAAAGCAGCGTGCCTACCGGTCCCGAGCTGTCACGCCTGCACAGCAACCGGGCAGCAGCGCGCCTTGAGCTTGGCGACTATCATGCTGCAGCTGATGACGCGCAGAAAGCTATTGCTTTCGACGGCTCATGGCATCGCCCTTACATGCGGCTCTGCCTGGCGTTGGGCTACCTGGGCCGACGGGAAGAGGCCGCCGAGGCGCTGCAGCACGGCTTGCGAGCGTGCAGCGGCAATGCAGACCAACTCCAAGAGCTTCGCGCTGCCCTCAAAGATCTGGAAAAGCAGCAGCTGGCAGTGCGACAGCGTCATAACGCTGCTAAGCCTAGCAGCACATCCGCCCCTGTATGCGCAGGCAGCGAGGCTGGGGTGCAGCAGCAGCAGCAGCAGCGGGCCCTGCCTGTCATCGCCCTGTGTGGCTTCCTGGGCGCAGGGAAAACAACCCTGGTGCGCCACCTGCTGTCCAGCCTTCAGGCTCAGGCCGAAGCACCAGCACTGCAGCAGCAGAACCAGCAGCAACAGCAGCAGCCAGGGGACCTGCCCCAAGTACCTCCTTCACGGGGCCAGCTGCCAGACTTTGCTGCACAGGAGGTGCAAGCAGGGCAGGCAGCTTCCTGCAGCTTCCGTGGCCTCCGTCCGTTACGCATCGGGCTCATCGTAAACGACCTGGCCCCCCTCAATGTGGACGCACAGCTCCTGGCGCTGCCGCTGCAGCCAGCAGAGGCTGACACGCCGGGTGGGCCTGCAAGCCTGATCGGCGCTACTCTTCCTTCACACCTCAGAGATCCCGGTGCTGGTGCTGCTGCTGCCCTGGTGGAGCTGTCGAACGGCTGCGTGTGCTGCAACCTCAAAGGCGACCTGCAGCAGGCGCTGAGGCGCATGGCAGAGTACAGGGGCGGGAACGGAGGCGGTCATGGGGTTGGGTACGGCGGCACTGGCACGGGCCAGGCCAGCGGGACGTCTGCTGACGGGAACGGTGCAGCTGCAGGAGGCAGCAGCAGCAGCAGTCGAGGCGTGCAGGGTGATGGGGATGGCGTCGGGGAAGGCAAGCTTGATGTGGTCATTGTGGAGTCCACGGGCGTGGGGGAGCCGGAGGCCCTGGCGGCGGCGGTGGCGGCGCTGGAGCCGTACGGCGTCGTACTGCACTCCGTTGTGACGGTTGTAGACGCAGGCAGCTTTCTGTCGTACATGATGCCGTACGGCGGGGAGCAGCCGGCGGCGAATCGTCCTGGCGGTGGCGGTGCCGGGCTCACTGCCGGCAGGGCTGGGTGCCTGGGGTCGGAGCGTGCAGCAGGGACGGGAGGTAGTATAGATGGAGGTGCAGGTGGGGACGGGCGGAAGCCTCTGGCGGGTTTGTTGGCGCAGCAGGTGGAGTGTGCGGATTTGGTGCTGGTCAACAAGTGCGACCTGCTGCTGGAGCAGTGCGTGGAGGAGGAGCAGCAGCGGGATCAGGAGGCGGCGGCGGCGTTGGGAGCGGCCAAAGAGAAGGGCAGGGGCGGGGGCCCTCAGGACAGGGTCGGTGAAGGGCCGAGCCAGGGCAGTGGGAATAAGACGGCAGCAGCATCGGCAGCGGCGGCGGCAGAGCGCGAGGCACGGCGGCGGCTGGGGCGAGTGGTGGCGGCGGTTCGGGTGCTGAACCCTACGGCGCGTGTGGTGCCGTGCTGCGAGTGCCGCGTGGCGCCCGAGGTGGTCCTGCATGGGGTGGCAGGGGTGCTAGGGGAGGGCGGTGGGGCGCTGGGAGCGGGTCGGCGGGACCGGCGCCGTGCGGGCGCTACAGGGCCGGCCGGGGGCACCATGGAAGGGAGCAAGGATGACATAGTTCTGGAGCAGGAGAGCTTGGGAGCGCAGCTGCCGGGACCTCCAGCAGCAGGTGAAGGGGGTGCGGGGGGCGGTGTAGGTGGCGACCAAGGCAGGGCGCACGAGGAGGAGGAGTACGGGATCGGGTCGGTGGTGTTTGAAACCCGGCAACCGTTCCACCCGGGGCGGCTGTGGGCGGTGGTGCAGGCGTTGGTGGAGCAGCAAGGGGGGCGTGGGCTCGCGGAAGGGCTGGCGGCGAGGGGAGGAATGCAAGGGTTGGCAGGGGGGAGCTCGGCGGAGGCGGCAGCAGGCGGCGACGGCAGGAGAGCTGGTGGGTATCCTGGGCCGCTGCCGGCTGTGCCCACGCACCTGCTGCCGCTGCCGCAGCTGCTGCGCGCCAAGGGCCTGTTTTGGGTCGCCAGCCTGTCGCAGGTGAGGTTGACAACGTGACTAGGGAAAGTGGGAGGGTGTTGTGCTGGTTCATGACACTTTACCATTTGTTACTAAGTAGCAGCACCAGGACAGTCCTTGTTCCCCTGTTGCAAAGCACGGTAGTACAGCCAACGGCACGGCCATTCTGCATGCGGTGGTCTGCAGCTTTAGCGTGTGATAGTTGTCCCGCGCATGAGGGCGCGTGTCCTTGGTATATAACGTATGACGGATAGGGGCACATGACAGCAGTCGTGGCTGTCATGGAGGGATGGGTAAGAGCCTCCCCTGCGCGTGATGTGTGCACCATATGTGTCCCTTTTCCTCCTGCCCGCCCCTCTTGCGTGCAGGCCATTTGGGAGCTGTCCTTTGCTGGCGGCGAGGTGGAGCTCCGACCCGTGGGTCGGTGGCTGGCGTCCATGGTGCGCCCCGAGCTGTGGCCACGCCAGCAGCAGGCCGGGCAAGGGGGCCAGCAGGAGCTGGCAGGGCAAGGGGAGCAGGGGCTCCAGGGGGAGCAGCAACATGGCGGGCTGCCGGAAGGGCCGCAGCAGGGAATTCAGTGCGTGGATCGGCAGCAGGGCGACGCACATGTGGAGCGGCAGGAGGATGCAGACGGCGTGCAGTGTGCTTCCGGGGGCGAGGTTGGGGCAAGGGTGGGCTCCGGGTCCGGGCCTCGGGCCAGGTTGGGTTGGTGGCATCCGCGGTGGGGGGACAGGGAGTGCGGCCTGGTGTTCATAGGCGTGGGGCTAGGGGAAGTGGGGCTAGGGGAGGAGGAGAGCAGTAGGGACGGTGGGGGCGTGGACGGGGAGGCGGAGGTGGGAAGCCATGTGGCGGGGGCGGGGGTGGGGGGGCGGGGTGCTCAAAAGAGTGGCTTAGCGGTGGAGGTGGCAGGTGCTCAAGAGGGTAGGCGCGGGCCCGGGGGAGTGCGTGGGGAGCTGGGTGCTGGGCAACGGTTGCGGGAGCTGCTGAAGTGGGCGTTGGTGACTGAGGAGGAGGAGGGGGTGGGGGAGGAGGCATGGGAGGCGTGGGATGACTCCATGTGGTTGGGCCTGATGGAGCGGCTGTGAGCTGCGTGACCGGATGGCTGGGCATGCAAGTGATGGTAGCTGGGCCTGTGTTCGTGACTGGCACCTGGCGTTTACGCTGGAGGACTTACTCGACATTGGGTGGCAGTCAGCTGCGGTGCATGCCAGCTTCAACACCATGGTGTCGGGCACGCGAGCAGCTCAGTGGCGAGTGGCACCTGAGATTGTTACTTGTTGATTGACATTGGGCAGCGGTCCGGTGGACCGATATTGCTATCACGGCCCATGGTGCATGGTGCAAGGACTGGAATGCGTGCATCACCAGGCACGTAAGGAATCTAGCAACGTTGGTAATGAAGGACAGCCACGATCGCTGTTCCCTTTGCACTTGTTGCTGGTGCGCTTGCGACACGGGAAGGGTGCAAGACTGGAACGTGGAACCTCAGATGCCAGAAAGGATCATGTAGCCACACCACCTGGAATTCAACACAAGATGCCATAAATTCCCATGCAGCAAGTACTGCAGGTCTGCAGCTACACACGGCAAGCAGTTGCCATTTGCAACCCAGGCGACGCGCTTTTACCGCAGTGAGGTCACACGTTCATTAGTGCATGCATTTCAGCAACACAGCCCAGCAGCAATAGCGCCCTCGGAGCTACATGCAGGGGGGGATTACATTTCAAGTGCACCAGCACCGTCCACCATGTTTGCTGTACAGCCCCACCCCTAAACGGCTCAACAGTCAACACACGCAGGCCATGTTGGTGTGGCTGTGCATGTGGGCAGGCCAGCACCTGGCCACAGTAAACCGCCCTGTCTCACCAAGCTCCCCTCCGGGTTGCCCCTCAGCCACTTTTTGGCCGCCCCCTTTTACCGCCGCCTCAGCCTCAGCCTCAGCCTCAGCACCACCCCCCTGCCCCCGACCATTCGCCTCCCCACCCACCCGCATCACCGCAACCCTGCACTCCTCACCACCGCCCTTCCGCGGCGTCGACGAGTTCTCATGCGACGTGACACACAGCAGGTACCCCTCTCCTGCTCCTCCACCACCCTGCTGGTTCCCCCACGCAGCCGCACCCTGACCCCGCACATCCACCTGCCCACCACCGCATCCTCTCCTGCTCCTGCCGTCCCAACCCACAACGGGTACCACGCACACATCCCAAGCCATCATGCGCCCTTCGCCCCCTCCACCTGCAAGTCTCCCACCCGAGCCCGATACTCCTGGCTGCTGCTCGTGCAGCGCTGCAGCAGCAGTACAGGTACCCCCCTCGCCATTACTGCCACCCTGCACCGCCGCCTGCTGAGCGGCGTCCGGCCTGGGCGGCAGCAGCACACGGTGCAGCACCCGCCCCTCCTGGGGGTGCCCCGGGCCCGCCAGCTGCAGTACGGCACCCTCGTACGACGTGACCCACAGGTTGCCGTACGGGTCGAAGCACACACCACTGGGCCGCCGTACTACGCAATTCGCAAAGCACCAGGGGCTGTTTGGCTGCTGTGGCGCCTGCTCCCCGCTCCCAGCACTCGGCCCAGCTTCCCCTGCATGCACCAACTGCTCTGGGAGGAGCTGCTGCTGCTGCTGCTGCTGCTGCTGCTGCTCCGGCTGCTGCTGCCCTGGCGGCGTCGGCCCCTGTACTTGCCCGTGTCCCTTCTCGGAGGAGCCTCCCTCCTGCTGCCGCTGCTGCCCCCCCTGCGTCGCTAGCAGCTCCAGCGGCACGCACACCACGCCACCCGTGCACTCCTCCGACATCGGCAGCCTCGTGTAGTGGCTGCTGCAGCTGCCGTGCATGAGGTCAACCGCACAGTACAGCGCCTTCGCCCTGTGACCGCCGTACTGGTTGCCGTACAGGTCCCCCGCCCCGGGGGCCGGCCCCAGCGCCATGCCCCACCCGACCCACCCGCCGTCCAGCCGCACCCGTGCCGCCACCACGCCTTTCCTTGGGTTGCCCGCATCCCGTACGACACGTGTCACGACGCAGTCCACGGATAGCACGTACAGCGCGTCGCGGGACGAGCAGATGCCCTCGGGGCGCTGCTCGTCCACCCGGCTGTACGACAGGAAGGTGCCCAGGGGCAGCAGCGTCGTGCCGTCGAAGGCCACGATGCCACGTGCCCTGTAGTGCGACGCGTACAGCGTCAGGCCGTAGCGCCCCGCCAGGGCTGCTGCCGGCCGACTGCGCCGCCCCTGCCGCTGTCCCAGCCGCTGCTGCTGCTGCTGCCCCTGTCGCGACTCCCCGTGCTGCTCCTGCTCCAATTCCTCCGGCTGGTTGTGATGCGTACCATGCTGGTGTGGTTGCTGTTGGTGGTGGTGGTGCAGCTCCCAGTCTGGCGGGCCCAGCGTGATGCCGGTCATCCAGTTGGGGGGCGGGGGGCGGCGGGGCGGCTGCAGGCGGGGCGCGCGGCGCTGAGGGCGGCGGGTGGCGGCGCTGCCGGGCCGCCAGCTCAGCACGCCACCCTGACGTGGCAGTTCAGTAGCATGGGTGCATGGCAAAAGGCATCAAGGAGTTGAGTTGCTGAGGCGCGTGCGCATAAAGCTTGGTGCCAACCTTGTGGCCCGAATGCTAGTTGGCATTCCGACAGCGTTGGCCGGTTACCCTCCTGCCAAGCAGCGATAACGGCCCGGTAACGCCATAGCCGAACCTTCCCCCCATAGACGTTCGAAAGAGCGAACCCAACGTTTGACCCCCTCCCACCGGGCCCCTCACTTCCCCCATGGCCCCCAAACCCAAACTCGCGGGCACACCTTGCCCCGTGGACCAACCTTGCAACCAATCTCCATACGAGTATGGAACGGGGTTATGGGTTGGGTACGACTGCAGCACCATACGTTTGCACCATTGTCCGTCATAATCCGCCCCACACCCTCTCCCCAAACCTTGCACCTCCCCTCCCCCCTACCTGCAGGTCCACCTCTAGCAGCCGGTCCTGCGCCGAGCACGCCACCACTACCGCCGGGCTGAACGGCCACCAGGGAGCGAGCTCACGCTGCGGCTGCTGCTCGTGCTGCTGCTGAAGAGGGTTGTCTGGTGCTGCCGCTTCTCCTGGCCGCAGTCGTCCCTGCCCCTGCGCCGGCTGCACCAGGTGCGCCTGCCGCTGCTGCAGCATGTCCAGGAACAGCCCCCGCGCTGCAGTGCACGACCACGAGGCCACGTAGGCCTGGCGCCGGGTGAGGTGCGAGAACACCAGGCGGCCCAGGTCCCTGTCCCGAAAGCGGGCAAGTGTGTTCAGTCATGTGGGTCGGTGAGTCTGGCAAGGCTGTTGCGTGCGGCACAGCATGCCATGGTTTCGGAGCGCAGGAGATGCACCGAAAGCATCACCAAGATGATGTGGAGGATTGCTGGACTTGCGGTTATGCACCTACTTGTGGACCTCGAGTAAGAGCTGGAGGGAAGGACTGGGCGCGGAGAACCCTGTCGGCCGTCCTGGCCCGGGACCTGGGTATGTTGGCATACTGCAGCACGATATGCCACTTATACTTGGTTGCGATGGCTTTGTAGTGGCCCTTATTGCATCCCGCTCCGCTTGCCCAGGGCTGCTGTGGGAAAGCTAGAAGCAAGGACAGCCGCCTAGACCGCTCAGTGTCAGCCGAGGCTAACTGGCTGTATTATTGTGCACGGACATCTGTAACTACTGAGACGCAAGAAGCACTTTTGCCGAAACGCCTGTAACTGCCAACGAACACACCGTACACTCGCCACCTCGTAAGCTCGTATACCCGCTTGGAACTGCTCATGTACAGCACAGTAGCCGTTCTTATCGCTGAGTCTTGTGACGTGTTGTATACCCAAGCTCTGAAGGACAAACGCGACGCTGCAGCTTGCCGCGCCTGCACGTCGTCCACGCCTACGACCTGCAGAGCTTGTATACTACACAAGCATCAGGACCAGTGCGAGAAACGCCACAAAGTGATTAAGCCCTGCGGAGCGCAAGGGGTATTACTAGGCAGCAGCATGCAGCAGCTTCAAAGGCGCTTCTCCGGCCCCCTTACATGCCATAAGCAGTCTGTAATGACATGTCAGCTAACGCGACAGCACCTAGCATCTCGGCGCGCGCGGTCCGTTCCAACCCTTCCGGTCCGGGAACAGCGGGAGCGATGGCACCGTGAGCGATACACTGCATGCCAGGGACTAAGGTCCCGAGCTGCAGCGGCAGCTGCAGAGCTCGCTCGTCCACCTCATACACAGGTGGGACGAGGCGAACGGCATCAGTTCACAGGCGTGCATTCCGCTACACACCGAACGCTTCTGGGCCAACCCTCCCAGTTTGGAGTTCCATGCGAAATCACGAAGCTGCTGCATTCCACCTGGCAGAATGGCAGGCACGATGTACGGAAAGGGTGGAAGCACGTCCCGACTCTCGCTGTCAGACCGGTCTACCTCCAGCCCGTTCAACCTTTGCAAGTTGGCAACTGCAGGTCCACCCATCGACCTTTCCTCTTGTTTGCCTGCTTCTTTCTTTCTCCCCACAGGACCCCCAGGTCATCATCGACGCTCTGTGCTCCCCCATCAAGGCCGCCTGCGAGCCGGTCGTATCCGCCCTGGGCGGTGAGGGCAGCTGGCAGTACTACCTGGTCAGCCACTTCACCAGGTGCGCATCAGGCTGCCTCAGAACCCTGCAACTGTGCAGACCTCGGATGGCAGCAGCCTGCAGCTTATTGTCCAATCAACACATGCACCCTCGCATGTACGGAGCTACGGACACGCGTGCGGTCTGCAGCAGCTGTAACGCCCACGAGAGCCATCCGACTCATATCCAGCGGCTTCTTGGCGCTGCGACTCAGCCACACCCCACTCTGGCGGACATGAGTGTTTAACTGCAACCATCTCCATGCCGCTAACGCTACAAGCCCTGACTCTCCAAGCACGTGCTGCCAGTGTTGCTACCGACCACCCGCGTGACACTACCCCTTCCCTTGGCGGCCTCGACCCCCGTACCTACCAGCCTGGCCCCCGCGCCGCTCCTGCTGCCCACCCACCTACCTACCCACCCAGGGTTGCCGAACACCCCAGCCACACCCTCCCAGCCCACTCCCCCCGACCCACATCCTGCACCCCCGTACTCCGCCCTCCGACCCCAGGGAGGGCCTGCTGCTGCTGCTGACCCACCTAATACCGCCCAACACTCCAGCCACACACCCGCCCTAGCCCACTCCCCCTAACCCACATCATGCACCCCCGTACCCCGCCCCCCGCCCCCAGGGAGGTCCTGCTGGTGGTGCTGGCTGTGGGCGTGGGCTACTGGGTCCTGCGGCGCATGGCGGAGAGCACCGCCAAGGAGGCGGAGCAGCAGCCCCAGGGCCACTCCCAGCAGCCCGGCACGGCCGGCGACCTGCTGCGCCTCATGCCCGCCGCGCTGACGGGCGGCGCCGCGCCGCTGCTGGTGGGCTGCGTGCTGGCGGTGCACGTGCTGCGCAACACGGCGCAGATCTTCGACGGCTACATCGCCAAGTTCAACCCCCGGCTGCCCACCGACTGGCTGGGTGCGTGTGCCGGCCAGGGCTGAGGTGGTGTCTTGACTGTGCATACCGGTACTGCAGCAGCAACTGGGGCGACGCCTTGTCAAAATGTCCTAACACTACCACCGCGCCCGAAAACGAAGCAAGTTACCGTATATCAAAGAAAGTACTGTACCGAAATGCCTGCCATTGGCCCTTGCCCCGCTTCCAGACGATCTGGTGCGGCTGGTGGTGTGCAGCCTGGAGCCGCTGGACGCCGTGCTAACCAAGCTCAGCCTGGTGGGTGGCCGTGGCGGCTAGGTTTGGGGGAGGGGTGGGTTGAGTAGTGTGGGGGCGCTGGAAAGGGGCACGGAGCTCAGCCTGGTGGGTGGCAGCAGCGCGCGTAAAGCCAACCTCATGTACTGCAGCCTTTACCTTTCCCCTGTTGCGCCTCCCGTTTTTCATCCCCCTGTCAGATCGGCATGGTGCTGTTCGGCAGCGCGGTGGTGCTGCGGTGGAAGGACATCGCGGTGTCGTACATGGTGGGGCGGGGCAGAGGCCAGGCACACGTACTGGGTGTGGAGCGGGGTGGGGGCTGCGTGCTTTGGTGGACAGCGGGCGCTGTGTGAGGCCGACGACACGTGCGACGAACAGGCAGGGCTTGCCTCATGCGCCCTCGACTGGCGGGTGCTCCACACTGCCGCGGCATACTCATTAGCATGCGTTTCCTTCCGGCCACTCCAGGCACTACCACAATGTGCTGCACCGGGCACCTGTTCAGCTGGCTCGTAGCACCCCTACTTGGCACACCTGTGTGCGTACTGGTATGCTCAACAGGTAGCAGGCGGCTTGTGCCCCTCAGTCACTATGTACACTGCGCCGCAAACGCGGCCGCCCCGTGCCTTCTGCCTGCAGGTCCGCGAGTACGTCGAGTCCCTGGACAAGGGCAGCGAGCTGGTGGCCTCGTTCGTCAACCCCGCCTCCAACCTGCTCAACTGGGTGGTGATACTGTCGGCAGGCGTGTGGCTGGCGACGGCGCTGGGGTTCAACCTGCAGGTGGGGTGACGGCGGTACGCGTGAAACGCGAGAAACCATGGGGTTGCGGGGGAAGCAAGCGTGCTAAGAGAACGTAAATGCACTGCGGAGGAGAGCGGGAGACATGTGCTCAGATTCGGGGGAGCAGCACAGCAGGCCTATTGTCCGGTGTGTTGGGGCTAAGCCACGTGTGCGTAACTGCGTATTAGGGATTGCCCCGTCTTGTCTAGTGACCACTCCGCCCTGTAGGCGACCAGTTTCCCGTCCCGCACCTCACGCCTCTGCCCATCTTCCCTTCCCCCGTTGCCCCTTCCCCCGCATTGCGATTATCCCGCAGCCGCTGCTGGCGGTCGGTGGTGCCAGCGGTATCATCATCGGTCTGGCCACGCAGCAGGTGCTGGGCAACTTCGTGTCCGGCCTCAACATCTTCCTGGCGAGGTGAGGCGGGCGGCCCAGCGCGGGGCCCTGGGGCCTTGCCGCCCTGGCACTCCCAGCGTCCATGGCTTGCGCTTTCCAGCGCTTTGCTCAACGCCCTCCCATCCCACGTCCTTGCGCCCCATCCGCGGCACCAATGGAGTGTTTGCCACCATACCGGCTGTTGCGGACAGCAACGTGGACAGCAGTTGTTGCGTTGATGCAGGCACCGTTCGCGGCAGTTGAACAGCCATCCTGAATCGTGGTGGTTCCTGACGCATACACCAAAGAGCCCGCCTGGCTTGCACCCTGCAGGCCGTTCGTCGCAGGGGAGTACATTTCGCTCGTCTCCCAGAACCTCACCACGGCAGCGCAGGTGCGCGCTCTCATACTTTTGTCAATCAGATGTTTTGGCTGCCAACAACGGCCACACCAGCTCCCGACCTGTCCTCTGCCCAGGTCCTCACCAAGCCCGCCGTCCCGCAAGCTGCGGCTTCCGCCGGCTCCCTCTGGCTCCTTCCCATCCACCCTGGCCTCCTTGCATGCAATAGACCACCTCCCCTGTCGCCCGCTGTTTCTCCCTCCCCACTTCACCAACTGTTACCTGTTTTCCCCTCTCCGCAGGTGAACGGCAAGGTGGTCCGCGTGGACCCCATGCGCACCCTCATCGCCACGGAGGACAACACCATCGTCACCGTGCCCAACCAGGTGAGGGCCGCGTGTGTGTGCTGCTTCACGATGACCCGAGGCTCTGCGGCCTGTGCACAGAATGACTACAGTTTGGTTGTGTCGCTTATACCGGTATGCTGGTTTTACAATCAAGTCCGCCCTGCCCCTTCCCGCCCCCAGCTGGTGGCGCTGTGCGTGGTGGTCAACCGCTCCCGCGCCCCCCACTGGACGGTGGGCGCCACCTCGCCCCTGCTGTCCAACCCCCGCGAGCTGCGCTTCCGCATGAAGCTGCCGCACGCGGCGCTAGACAAGTTCAAGGTGAGCGCTGCAGGCAGAACATGCGCTTGCCGGGATGCACACCCCGAAACGCTGCACCGGCGCAAATTGTCTCCTCGCGTAGCGGTCACAAAAGCTGCCCACCTGCACAGCGTTGTTAGATTCGTGATCGCATGTCAATGCGACGGGGTACCCAAGACTGTACCGGACCGCACCAAAGCTGAGGCGCCCTTGCCCTGATCTCCCCTCAACAACAGCCACCAACTGGGTCACGGCCCTCCCTCCCCCTTTCTCCCTCCTCCTGCTTCTATCGTTCCAGGATTTAGAGGCCACGCTGTCAGGCACGCTGAGGTCCGTGCTGCCCCCCGCCAAGGTGCGGCCCTCGCGCGTGGCGCTGGAGGTGATGCGCTTCACAGAGAGCGGCGCGGAGGTGGCGGGCAAGGTGGGTGCATGGGTGCCGTGCGTGGGTCATGGCAGGGTGTTACGTATCGGAATGCCTGGCGATGTTGTGGTGGCAGCGGTGGTACCGGTGGTGGTGGATCTGCTGCGCTCCACGGACAGCGGCGTGCGGGTGGCGGGCAGGGTGGTGGTGTTCGTGGGACGCGATGGAGCAGCCAGGGGGAAGACGAACATCGAGCGCACTCCCAAAATCGCTGTCGAACACTGTAACTCCACGGCACTCCTCACATTGGCAATAGCAATACTGGGCCCGGCGAACTGAAGGCGCTCTGGAGCTTGCTACGCCGGTGCCTCGGCAGCCTGATACTTTCGGACATGCCTTTCCTTCACCCACTTGTCCCGGACCCCTCAGTGCACGCTGTCATGGCGGCTGCGCAGCGATGGCACCGCCTTCACGCCCGCCGCAACCGCAACCGCCACGGCTGCAACGGCCATCTCCGGCGACGGGTACACCAATGGCGGCAACAACAGCGGCGGCTCGTTGTCGCCAACCGCCTCAACCGACAACGGCGTGGCGGTCGTCACCAACATGGGGACGGTTGCGGCGACGGCGCCTGTGACCGCGAAAAACGCGGTGGCGGCGACGGTTGTGATCGAGGCGCCCAACGCGGCGGCGGCGGTGGTGGAGTCGCCGGCGGCGGCGGCGGCCGCGGCGGCGCAGGCCAAGCAGCAGATGGGCACGCAGGGCGAGCTGATGCAGGTGCGCGCACTCAGTAGCACCGTCCGGGTACATGTGTGAGTTTGGTGCCACACGAGCCGTTACTTGGTGCGGACGTCCGGAGTAGGGCTGTACCTGTTCCGCTCCTGACCTTGCTTCTGTTCCTATACCTTCGCAAACCCGCTTCAGCTTTAGCAAGCCCAAAGCAAATCAATAAGCTCCTCTGCCGAACTGCCGCAAACTGCTTCCAACCCTCGCCCTGCCGTGCGCGGGACGCTACCGGGGCGTACGTGTTAACTACATATGCATACTTGCACGCCGTGGCCACCCACTAAATGCAGGTTGCGCTGCTGGCTTTGAACAAGGTGGTGCGCTCCTATGACGGCGTGCTGCTGACGCCGTAGCGCGCAGGAGCTGCAAGGAAGCTGTAGGAAGCTGTACATGTACCAGGAAGTGAGGAGGGCGGGTGGCTTGGCGGTTTAGGAGACATAAGAGCTTGTGTAGGGTAGTCGGCAGGGGAAGGTGTAGGTCTTGGCTCAGGGCTGAGGCGGCTGACAGTTTCTGCAGCGGTGCAGGGCTCAAGGGGCAGCTGTGAGCACGACGAGCGCTGGTCCGATGGATGGAGTCGATGTGGCTTGATACTTTCCCTTGATGTACATATACTAGGTCCAGTCTTTGCACTGTGTATGGTAGTTACAGTTCTCCCACGCTACGTGAACACGGCACGTCTGATATCTGTTGGGTATCTTTTGAGCATTGCGAATAGCGCGCAGTCATCTATGCACTACTGCAGTTAGGCACCTGCTGGACTGGTGAACTAACGGTACGCCGCTAAGCTTACGGTATTGGTGTCTTGCTTGGTGAAGCGCTTTTTTTTGTGGACCGGAGGCGGAAGAGAAGCGTAATAAGGGGCCCCGCTATGGAGCCGGAGGGAGGGGAGATATTATCTAGGCCACGCAGGCTGCAGCACAGCTGCACGCAAGAGAAAGTGCAGGGCATGTACAAATTCGGAAAAGGTGCACGGGTTTTGCGTGATCTGAATTCCTGCGCCAGCTTTGAGCATACGCTTTGGTAGGTGGGCTGGAGTTGGCCGGGAGCAGAAAGGACTAATCTGTCCCCGACACTATTTGGGGTCGAAGCGGTTCGTGATAACAGCAGGCCGTATGCAAGCTCAGGGCAGGCAGAGGAGGCTGCCCCTTTCCCGGCTGCCAGCTCCCATATAAATTGCTGTAAAGGTCACGGCGAGCCTGACTCCCTTCCTGGATTCACAGTGTTCGAGTACGGTCGTGAGCCGTATGCGCCGCTACATCAACCCCTAACCCACGCCGCGTGATGCCTCGCCTCGGCGCAATCATGCTCAAGTACTTCATGCACTGATACCTGCTGATACTTACGTGGTGCCCTTACATGGTTTGACCCCATCGTGCAACCTGGGTCCTGGGATGTTCAGCGTCGCACAGGGTCTGTGTGCGATGCTGTGCCAGGGCCGGAGGACTACCGTACTCCCCAGTCGGACTGCGAAGGCGTGATAGCCAAGGAAGCAGGCTCTTGCGGTCGGTGCAAAAGTGAATGTTGTGTTGTCATGTGCTGTGACTGTGTGACGTCCTGAGACTGAGGTGTGCTGTGGCCTGGCTTATTCGTGAACATGTACTCGCACTTCCACATCATATATTTCCCTTGCAATCTGCTTCTTACCTTGTCCACCCACACAAAGCAAAATGGCGCGGCTTCGGCTAGGTCATCCCTCCAGGCGCGGGCGGCGGAGGAGGAGGAGGCGTAGGGGAAGGCACAGGGGCAGGGGCAGCAGCCAGGCAAGGGGGCCGATGGGCAGGAGCGGGGTCCACCGGTGGCGGGGCGGTGCGGTGCGGGGCGGTGCGGGGCGGTGCGGTGCGGTGCTGTGCGGTGCGGCGTGTGAAGCGCGCTGCCCCGTCGCTGCTCTTGCCCTGGTCTGTAAGGAGCCGAGCCGTGTGACTTGCTGTGTCGCCCCTTCCACCTC
>VFQN01001107.1_pt1 | contig 46997 bp, 39 predicted proteins | sample 3512371 | NCBI WGS metagenome assembly VFQN01 (sample SAMN10412370, study PRJNA504923) | tailings metagenome | isolation source: Replicate 2 from Balatoc abandoned mine | place: Philippines: Itogon, Benguet | collected 2017-08-28
CGGTGAGCGGCAAGGTCGGGAGCAAGGTGTACTCCGGCGACTTCAAGCAGAAGTACTCCGGTCGGCCGCCCGCCGGCCGGCGGCCGGCCGGGGGCTCCCACGCGTCGACCCGATTCGACTCGGCGCTCGCCCCCTTCGCCATGAGCCCGCGGATGAGCACCGAATCCGTGGCGCCCGGGTTCCGCACCCGCGGGATGGACGATGGTGGCCTACTTCCGTTGCACGCCCGGGAACGTCAGCCACTCGGCTAACGGCCACACATGATCGGTCAACCCCGCCGCCATCGCCGGCGTTCGTCGTCGCCACCGGCCGTCGGCATCCCGCTCCCGGAGCGTCCCGACCGGCCAACATGAGTTGCAACTGAAGTGGCAGAACGCGGTGGCCGCCCGGTGCGTGTCCCCGTCCTTCGAGAAGGCGTAGCTCTTCCGGACCTTCCGGCTACACCGGTTTCGGTCGATCCCGTTGTACCGCTCCACGAGACACGTGTTGACCACCCGGCTCACGGCGGACGCGGGCAATGCCAGGGCGACCGCCCACCACGTCCCGAGCACCACCCGGGTACTCACCCCCACCACCCGGTTGTTCTTCCGCTCCTTGTGGGCGGTCGCGTACGTGACCGCCAGCGGCATCACCGTGTACGGCTGCCGGGGGCGGCCCGGTCGCCCGGTCCGGGGCGGCGTCACCACCTGGCCGTACGTCTGGCGAATGGCGGTCGCGTACACCGAGTACTCGTCCGACGTCATCAGCCGCACCACCCGCCCGCCGGTTCGCCGGTGGAAGTCGCGGACCAGCGCGTGCGTGGCATCCTCGGTCCGCTTGCCGACCACCAGGCTGACGACCAACCGGGCCTCGAGATCGAGAGCCGCGTGGTCCCCGCAGTCCCCGCGGCGGCGGTCGTCCGGACCACAGATCTTCTCCTCGCGGGCCACGTACGCCCACTTCTCATCGAGCCGGAGTTCGTTCGTCCGGGGGGAAAGGGCCACCAACTCGTCGTGCCGTTGCTGAGCCTGCTCACCGGCCTGACGGACGTACCGGGTAACGGTATCCTTGTTCACCCCGGCCAGCCGTGCGGTCTTCCGAGTGCCCACCCCTTCGGCCACGTGGGCCAGCACGGACTCCACCGTCTGAGCCGGCAACCGGGTGCCGTACAGCGGGGTGCCCTTGCGCTCCGAGAACCGGGCCTTGCACGTGGGGCACCGCCGCACCCGGGTGTTGCTCGGCCCGTATCGGGCCGGTACCGTCAGGTTCCCGTGGTTCCGCTTCCCGTGGTCCGGACAACCCGCATTCAGGCAACAGAACCGACTCAGGTCGTCCATGACCGATCTCAACGCGCGCGAGGGAAAACACCACCGAGAGGCGTAACTCCTTACAGGCTGTGACACAACCTCCCGGAACCGGCGGTTTTCAGGGCGTTTTCGAGGTTGTGTCACAGCCTGTTACCACGTATCAGCAGCCGCATGCCAGCCGAACAGGACACCACCCGAAATTAGAACACCACCAACATCCCGGGTAGCAGGCGATACTGGCGTTCACCGACGCGGTCAGTCCAGATCGATCGAGCGAGAGCCGACTGCGGGTGAGGGAGATAGGAGGGGACAGTATTTCGAGGGCGAAGCGTCGGGCGGGTCCTCCGATGGTTTCGTGAAACGATTTCACGAAACCATCGGAGGACCCGCCCGACGCCTCGCCCGGGACACATGTGGTAAGCAGAACCTGCTTCGGCGAAAGGCTTTCGGTCGAGTGGGCGGTACAGGATTTGAACCTGTGACTTCGTCCGTGTGAAGAACGCACTCTACCGCTGAGTTAACCGCCCGTTTCACCCGCGGCGTGTCGGCCGCGGGCGAGATGTGTTTCTAGCGACGGCTCCGCGGCCGTCAAGGTTCACACCTTCGGGGGCAGGTTCGTGGCGACCGGCGCGTCGTCGAACTTGGGGGCAGCGGCCGGGGTGACCCGCTGCGGCGGGCGAACCGGTTCTGGTTCGATCGACGCCCGCGGCGCCGACGCCTCGCTCACCTCGTCCTCGATCCCGCGCATCCCTTTCTTGAATTCGACCATCGTCTTCCCGAGCGACCGGCCGATCTCGGGCAGCTTTCGCCCGAACAGCAGGATGCCGAGAACCAGCAGGAGAAGCATCTCCTGCCCGCCGAGTCCGGGGATGAAGCCGTACAGCATGACACGCCTCCTCGTTGAGGGGTTGGTTGAAGAACCGTCTTCAGGAGGAGGTTGAAGGTAACCCCACCGGATGTCCGCCTGGCAGGCTTCCGGCAGTATATCCGATCGCCGACGGGGTGGGAACCGGCGGAAGAGAATTTCAAGTGGGGAGTGGGGGGCGAAGAGTGGGGCGGAAAGACCGCATTGTCTCCCCCCATTCCTCGCTGCCCACTCTTCACTGCTTCAGTGTCAGGTTCACCACCACCGGAAAGTGGTCGGCGTAGCCGCGGCGGACGGCCTTGTCGTCGCGGTCGCCGAACCGCCACGGGCGGCGTGCCACCTTTCCCTCGCGGCTCATCCCGTCGGTCGGTACGGTCACGGTATCGGGGTCGCAGCCCCAGCCGTGGTCATCGAACAGTCCCGGCGACACGGCGATCTGGTCGAAGATCGACGCCTTCCGCTCGCGGTCGTAATAGATCGTGCTGAACCGGTCGAGCGGCTTGCCCGACAGCAGCCCGTAGAGGCGCGGCGGGCTGGCGCCCGGCACCACGGCGGCCCGATCGCCGGTAACGTGGAGGACGTTTGCGACCGCGTCCGACTCCGGGTCGTCGTTGAAGTCGCCGCACACGAGGAAGTCGGCGTCTGGCTTCGCGGCGACGATACCGGCGTACTCGTCGAAGATGACGTGGGCGTACTTGTCGCGGCCGCTCCCCTTCCTGCTGCCGTCGTCGGACAACTGCGAAGTCCAGTGCGACGCGACCAGCGTGAGGTCGGCGCCGTTGGCGACGACGTGCGTCTCCAGCACGCGCAGGTTGTTCTTGCCGAGGAGTCGCGTGCGGGAGGAGTCGAGCGGAAGTTTCGAGATCACACACGGCGCCATGAACCGGCCGGCATTCGTGGCGAGTTCCTTCATGGCGACGTGCTCGTACTTCACTGCGCCGGCCGGGAGTTTCTCGTTCAGCGCGTCGCGCATGAGTTCCGCGGCGCGGATGCTCTCCACCTCGACACACGCCAGGATGTCCGGCCCGTTCCCGCCGTTCTGCCGCAGGATGATCTCGGTGAGGTGGTCGAACTTCATCTTCCGTGCCGCAGCGTCGGTGGCGAACCAGTTGTCGTACGGGTCGTCGGTGCTGTTGCGGCGGTCGTCGTGGTCGTCGAACAGGTTCTCGACGTGCCAGAACATGAACACGACCGTACCGGGCGGCACCGGCGGGTTCGTTGTCTGGTCGCCGGGCTTGCGCGAGTAGACGGCCAGCGCGATCCCGCCGACGACGAACGCGACTGCCACGACGGCGATCTTGGCGCCGGTCGGCAGAGCCAGGAACGCACGTACCGCGGACTCGATCGCCTGCTGGTTGCGGTTGCGGCTCATGGCGGCGCCCGATTCGGCTGGACAGGGGTGCTGGCGATGATATGACCCGGCGGAGCCCCGCGGTCGGGGCAGCACCCGGGAGGGGCGGCCATGCAGGCGGCGGGGCGGTTCGGGTTCCTCGCGGCGGGGATCGCCGTGGGCGTGGTCGGGGCGATGTTCTACCTCGGCCAGCCGCGGCCGGCGGGGGCGGCGTCGAACGACCGCTACCAGGACACGATCATGGCGACCGGCGCCGTGTCGATCAACCCGCGCGTCCAGACCGACGGCGTGTGGATGCTCGACTACAAGGCCGGCAAACTGCTCGGCACCGTGGTGGACCGGAACGCCGGGAAAATCGTCGGCTGGGCCGAGGTAGACCTGCGCGGCGAGTTTGAATTGAAGGCGAACGCCGACGTCCACTTCCTGATGACGACCGGGTACATCACGCAGGGGCAGTCGGCGCTGTACCTGGCCGAGACGAGCACCGGGAAGTTCGGTGTGTACACGATGGGGCCGGGGTCGAACGGCACGGGCGTCGTCATCCGCCGGCACGACATGACGACCTTCCGCGAGGCCGTGCCGCCGGCGAACGCCGTTGTCCCGGCCGGCGCCGCGGCACCGGCGGCGCCCCAGCAGCCCTGAACAGGGGGACAGCCGTCTGCCCTGGCGGCCGTCGCTAGCATGATCGGGACCGGCCCCCGCACCCACGGGCCACCCGATGATCGACGTTCACATCCACGCGGTCCCACCGAACCTACCCGGGGTGGGGCCGCTGTCGCCGTTGCTCAAACTCGCCCCCGAGACCGTCGCCGCCGAGCTCCGCGCCCAGATGCAGACCGCCGGCGTCACGCACGCGCTGGCGATGGGGCAGTGGGCGTCCGGCGACGACGACCCGCTCGGCGTCAACAAGACCCTCGACATCGCGGCCCTCGTCCCCGGCCTCAAGGCCATCGGCGTCTGCGACCCGGCGCGGACCGACGACCACCACTTCGAGCACTGTGCTGAAGTGTTGGCGACCGGCCGCGTCGTCGCACTGAAGTGCTACCTCGGCTACCTACACTACGAGCCGGCGCACCCGCATTATCGCCGCTACTACGAGCTCGCCGCCCGCTACCGCGTGCCGGTGATGTTCCACTGCGGCGACACCTACTCGCCGATGGCGAAGCTCAAGTACGCCCACCCGCTCGGCGTCGACGAGGTCGCGGTCGATCACCCCGACGTGCGGTTCGTCATCTGCCACCTCGGCAACCCGTGGGTGACGGACACCGCCGAGGTCATCTACAAGAACATGAACGTCTGGGCCGACCTGTCCGGCTTACTCGTCGGCGACGACGGCGTGCTCGCGTCCGACGAGGCGCGGGAACTGGCGGCGGACCTGGGCCACGAGATCCGCCGCGGGATGAAGTACGCCGAGCGGCCGAACCGCTTCCTGTACGGCACCGACTGGCCGCTGGCGCCGATGACCGCGTACCGCGACTTCGCCCGCGCGGCGATCGCGCCGGAGTTCCACGACTGCGTGTTCGAGGAGAACGCGCGGCGGCTGTTCCGCCTGGGGTGACGTTGGAACTCTGAACAGGGTCATACGGCCACGTCTCCCTCCCTAAGTCCCACGGTCCCAATGTCCCCGCTTGTTCGCCCCGCGGCCGGCGGATACAACCCCTGAAAGCCCGCCTCGCCGCCCCCCCGAGACCGACATGAGCACCGAACTCGAGTACCGGCCCGGCCTGGAAGACGTGCCGGCCGCGAAATCCGCCGTCAGCTTCCTGGACGGGAAGAAGGCGCGGCTGGAGTACCGCGGCATTCCGGTCGAGGTGCTCGCCAAGGAGAGTTGCTTCGAGGAGGTGGCCTGGCTGCTCATCAAGGGCGACCTGCCGACGCAGAAGCAGCTCGCCGAGTTCGACCACGACCTGCGGCAGCGGCGGGCGGTCCATTACCGGATGAAGGATCTGGTCAAGTGCCTCCCCGCCGACGGGCACCCGATGGACGCGCTCCACGCGACGGTCGCGGCGCTCGGCATGTTCTACCCGTGTAAGACCGTCTCTGACCCGGCCAAGAACTGGGACGCCACGCTCCGGCTGATCGCGGCGATGCCCACGGTCGTCACGGCGTTCGCCCGCGCCCGCCGCGGCGAGGAGATTCTGGAGCCCCGCGCCGACCTCGACCACGCCGCGAACTTCTACTACATGCTCACCGGCAAGGAGCCGACGCCGGCCACCCGCAAGGTGCTCGACGCGTGCCTGATCCTGCACGCCGAGCACACGATGAACGCCAGCACGTTCACCGCCCGGGTCACCGGTTCGACCCTCGCCAACCCGTACCACGTCGTCGCCGCCGCCATCGGCTCGCTCGCCGGCCCGCTCCACGGCGGGGCGAACGAGGAGGTGCTGCACCAGCTCGCCGAGATCGGCAGCGTCGAGAACGTCAAGCCGTGGCTCGACGCCAAGCGCACCGCCGACCCGAAGTTCAAGGTGATGGGCCTCGGCCACCGCGTCTACAAGGTGAAGGACGGCCGGGCGACCGTGGTGCAGGAGGTCGCCGAGCAGGCGTTCGCCGAGACGAGCCGGCCGAAGACGTACGAGATCGCGATGGCGCTCGAGAAGTACTGCGAGGGCATCTACGGCCCGAAGGGGATCTACCCGAACGTCGATTTCTACTCCGGCGTCGTGTACCAGGCGCTCGGCATTCCGGTGGACGTGTTCACCCCCATCTTCGCCATCGCCCGCGTGGCCGGCTGGCTGGCCCACTGGCACGAGCAACTCGTCGGCAACCGCATCTTCCGCCCCGAGCAGATCTCCGTCGGCAAGACCGACGTGCCCTACGTCCCGCTGGCGCAGCGGCCGTGATGTCGCCGCGCCTCCAGGAAGCGCTGACGCAGATCCGCTTTGCCCGGGAGTACAGCCTCGGGCTGATCGAGTCGTTCGCCCCGGCCGACTGGTTCCGGATGCCGGCCGGTGGGGTCACGCACCTCGCGTGGCAGGTTGGCCACCTGGCGATGGCACAGTACCGGCTGGTGATCGAGCGCGTCCGCGGCATCCGCCCCGGCGACGAGGCGGTGATGCCGCCGGACTTCCTGGCGCTGTTCATCCGCGAGTCGGTCCCCGACCCGGACCCGGCGCGCTACCCGAACCCGGCGACGATCCGCGCCGTCTTTGACCGCATGCACGAGTGGGTGCTGGCGGAGATGGCCGACTGGCCCGACGCCGACCTTGACGCGCCGCCGGCGATGACCTCGCACAAGCTCTGCAAGACGAAGATGGAATGCCTGCGCTGGTGCTCTGCCCACGAGATGCTGCACGCCGGGCAGATCGGCCTGCTGCGCCGGATACTCGGCCAGCCGGCACTATGGTGAGCCGGCCCGCATCGAGCCGCAACAATACGCGACTGGCGAACGGCCGGCGTGAGCCGGCTGGTCGTTGGTCCGGGCACCCGAACCAACGACCAGCCGGCTCACGCCGGCCGTTCGCCTGAAATCCGATCGAGATCGACCCATGCTCGACGCCGCCTACGTCCGCGACAACCTCGCCGCCGTCAAAGCCAACTGCGCCAACCGCAACGTCCCCGACTTCGCCGCCGACCGCGTGGTCGCGTTCGACGAGGAGCGGCGGAAGCTCGTGCAGCGGCGGAGCGAGACGGCGGCCGAGCAGAACGCGATCTCGAAGCGATTCCCACTCGCCAAAACCCCCGAAGAGCGTGAGGCGCTGAAGGCCCAGAGCACGGCCCTGAAGACCGAGATCGGCCGGATCGACGACGAACTGGTCATCCTCGAAGGCGATCTGAAGTCGAACCTGTTACTACTTCCGAACATGACGCACCCGGCGGCGCCGGTCGGGACGGACTCGTCGGCGAACGTCGTGGTCGCACGGTTCGGTGCGAAGCCGGCGTTCGACTTCGCGCCGAAGGACCACGTCGCGCTGTGCGAGGCGCTCGACCTCGCCGACTTCGAGGCCGGCACGAAGGTCGCCGGGCAGAAGTTCTACTTCCTCAAGAACGAGGCCGCGCTGCTCGAACTGGCGCTCGTCCAGTACGCGCTGCATGCGTGCGTGAAGGCCGGGTTCACGCCGGTCATTACGCCCGACCTGGCGCGCGTCGAGGTACTGGAAGGGATCGGCTTCCAGCCGCGCGACACGGCCGAGACGCGGCAGGTGTATACGGTCGCCGACACCGACCTGTGCCTCATCGCCACCGCCGAGATCACGCTCGGCGGAATGCACAAGGACCGCATCTTCGACGAGGCGGAGCTGCCGAAGCGGTACGTCGGGGTGTCGCACTGCTTCCGCACCGAGGCGGGCGCGGCCGGCCGCGACACCCGCGGACTATACCGTGTCCACCAATTCACGAAGGTGGAGATGTTTGCGTTCTGCGTCCCCGAGCAGAGCGACGCCATCCACGAGGAAATCCGGGCGCTGGAGGAGCAGATCTTCACCGGCCTGGGGCTCCACTTCCACGTCATCGACACCTGCACCGGTGACCTCGGCGGCCCGGCGTACCGCAAGTACGACCTGGAGGCGTGGATGCCGGGGCGCGGCACCGGCGGCGACTACGGCGAGATCACGAGCACGAGCAACTGCACCGACTTCCAGGCGCGGCGGCTCGGCATCCGCTACAAGGGGAAGGGCTTCAAGGGGACGAAGTTCGCCCACACGCTCAACGGCACCGCCGTGGCCTGCACGCGGGCGCTGGTGGCGATCCTGGAGAACTACCAGCAGGCCGACGGCAGCGTGGTCATCCCCGAGGTGCTGCGGCCGTGGGTCGGCAAGGACGTGATCGCGGCGAAGAAGTGAGCCACAACAGATCACGGCGGCAATCTGAACTGCTACGGCACGGCTGCGCCGGCGTCGACCTACAACACCCGGGCGAGCGGTCGGCTCACGACGGCTCGCCCGGGTTCACGTCAGTTCACGGCCGCCACACAGCAGGCGGCGCAGTCAACGGCGCACAGCGCACAGTTGTCGCACCCGTCGGCGCACGCTGCGCACGGGGTCGCGCAGCACGTCGTGGTCGCGGACGCGGTCGGCGTCACGGCGCAGCAGGTCTGCTGGGCCGGCGCGGTCGCGGCGGTCACGGCCGCCCTACAGCAGGCAGAGCAGTCCACGGCGCACAGCTCGCAGTTATCGCACCCGTCGGCGCACGCCGCACACGGGTTGGCGCAGCACAGCCCGGCGGTGCGGACCACGGCGCTGTAGCCGAACACTCCGCCGCCCACGCTCCCCACCAGGGCCGCCACGACGGCAATGATCTTCGTCATGTCTGAATCTCCACGTTCAGTCGAGTGTGTGTTGAGAGTCTGCACCCGGCGCGATGCCGGATGACGCGCGACGACACGGCCCGGACGCGTGACGGCGTCGGGTCAGCGGAACGCACTCGAAAGCGGGTTAGCAGCGCAGGACGTGGCGGTCGAAGAGCGCGGCGGAGCGAGCGTCTACACCGGCCCGTTCTGATGGGAAGAGTCCCGTCGAGAACACCGGTTGTACGGAATTGACCGCCGCGAGGAACGCCGGCGCCGGGATTAACTCACCGGTGAAGGCGGGTGCCTCGGCACGGGGCTGCGGATCTGTGGGGATCGCCGACCCTTGGCCGTCGCAGAAGACACAATGCGGGCTCGCCGGTGTCGGCTTCGGGTCCGGCACATCGGGCGAAACCGGCGTTGGGGCCGGCTCTCCGGCCTTGCAACAGTGCGGGCACTTCGAGGACGGGGCCGGTGCGGGTTCGGCCGGCGCAGCCGCCGCAGCGCCAGCGGTGAGCCAGCGGGCTTGGCAGCAGCAGAGGGCGGGGGCGAGCGTGAGCAGCAACCCCAGCCCGATGCGAACGAACGAATCCAACAGCAACCCCGGGCGTGTCGGACGGCCGCGTGAATTATGCCGGCGGGGACGGGAAAGTCAATCCCCGGATTCCGGCCCGGCACGCGTGGCGGGTCAACCGCCGTTGGCACCACCCGCCCCTGGGGGTAAAACGATGGGGTACGCCCCAGGTCGGGGTGATCGCCCGTCCCGCCCCGGATCGGGCCGCACGGACAGCGGCCGCGGGGTCGTCGGAGGTGGAACCCACTATGGCGCGATCGAGCGCCGACCACGACAGCGTCACGCGGTCCGGAACCGTCGGCATCCGCCGCTCGCACCGCTTCCTGTCGGGGTTGCGAACCGCAGACCGTGTCGTCTTCGTCTCCCACGTCCAGCCCGACCCGGACAGCCTCGGCAGCATGCTCGGGCTGGCCCACCTGGTCGGCCAGAAGCTCGGCAAGCCCACCCTCATCACCCGCGACGGCCTCATCAGTCGGGCGGAGAATCGCGCGATGGTCGAGGTGCTCAACCTCAACCTGACCCGCGTCGAGGACGTGGAGTGGCAGCCGGGCGACGCCGTCGTGATGGTGGACAGCCAGCCGAACACCGGCCGGCACACGTTCTCGGACAGCGTGCCGCTGTACGCCGTCATCGACCACCACGACACCCCCGGCGACCTGGACGGCGTGCCGTTCACCGACATCCGCTCGTCGCACGGGGCGACCTGTACGGTGGTCACGAAGTACCTGCGCGAGCAGGAGTGCTCAATCCCCGAGAAGGTGGCGACGGCGCTGCTCTACGGGATCGAGACGGAGATGGCCGGCTACCCGCGCGAGGCGAACCCGGCGGACGACGACGCGCTGATCTTCCTCTACCCGCTCGCGGACAAGGACCAGATCGCGCGCATCCGCAACGCCCGCCTGCCGCACAGCCACTTCGAGTGCCTGCTCCAGGCGTTGCAGAGCTCGTTCATCTACGACAACCTCATCATCAGCTGGGTGGACGACCTGCCGCAGCCCGAGCAGGCCGCCGAGGTCGTGGACTTCATGATCCGCTTCGACCAGGTCGATTGGGCGGTGTGCGGCGGGGTGTACAAGGACCAACTCATCCTGTCGGTGCGCGCGGCGATGGCCGACGCACGCTCCGGCGACATCCTCCGCCAGGTGGTCGGCAAGCTCGGCAAGGCCGGCGGGCACGACCGCCGCGCCGGCGGGAGCATCCGCCTCGCCAGTACCTCGCCGAGCGCCGTTGACGAACTCCAGGCCGAGTTGCGGCGGCGCTTCCTCAAGGCGCTGAAGATCGACGACACCCGCGGCCAGCGCCTCGTCCCGCTTCGGGAAATGCTCCAGAATTTGCAGTCGTAGCCTGACAAAGCCGGGCGGCATTCGTCGCCCGGCTTTTCCCACAGGCCCACCTCCATGACCGACCCCACCCCTGCCCCGCCGCCGGTCGCCGTCCCCGTCGGCCCGCCCGACCGGCGTCCGCCGGACCGCCCGCGCCGGCGGCGCAGCGTCCCCGGCTGCCTCTTCCCGCTCGTGCTGCTCACGCTCTTCGGGTCGCTCGTGGCGAACGTCGTCCTCGGGTTGTACGCGCTCGGCGACCTGCCGAACGTCAGCCGCGCCGAGGACCGGCTGGAAGAAGCCTTCTACCTCGGCGAGCGTGACGCACGCGACAAGATCGCCGTGGTGAGAGTCGAGGGCGTTATCTCCGACGCCGGGATCGAGTACCCGCTACTCCAGCTCCAGCGGGCGGCGCGCGACAAGCACGTCAAGGCCGTCGTGCTGCGCGTCAACAGTCCCGGCGGCACCGTCACCGCGAGCGAGGAGTTGTACCAGAGCATCATCAACCTCCGCGACGACACCGGCCGCCGCTTCCCCGGCACCGGGCCGAAGCCGGTGCGGGTGTCGATGGGCGGACTCGCCGCGTCCGGCGGGTACTACGTGGCGATGGCCGGGCACCCGGTCGCGGCCGAGGTGACCACGCTTACCGGCTCGATCGGCGTCTTCGCCATGCTCCCGAACGCCGCCGGCTGGCTCCAGGACCACCGCCTCCGCGTCGAGTTGGTGAAGGCCGGGCCGATCAAGGCGAGTGGGTCGTTCTTCCACGAGCTCTCGCCGCAGGAGCGTCAGACGTGGCAGGACATGGTCGATTCGGCCTACGACCTGTTTCTCGACCGCATCGCCGCCGGCCGCCGCACCACGAAGGAGAAGCTGCGGGATGAGATAGTCCTCCGCGGCGAGGCGGTGGTGCGTGACGACAAGGGCGCCCCGAAGCAGGAGAACGGCAAGGGCGTGACGGTGCCGTACACCCGCGTCCGCGCCGACGGCGGCACGTTCACCGCGGCTCAGGCGAAGCAGTTCGGGCTGGTCGATTCGATCGACGACCTCCCCGCCGTGGTCCGCGCCGCGGCGAAGGACGCCGGACTGAGCCGCTTCCGCGCCGTCACCTACGACCAGCCGCAGGGCATACTCGACCTGCTGATGGCGGATCAGGCGCGACAGTCGACCGAGGCGCAGGTACTGCGGACCGCCGGCGCCGCGTTGACACCGCGATTGTGGTACCTCGCGCCTTCGGCAAACGGCGCGATCTTGACCATTAATCACTAATCCAAGCCGCTGCGGCACTTCGCAACACTTGCCCGATTTTGCGCAGGCGATCGGGTCGTGTGCCATTCGCCCAATCCGGGCAACCGGTTGTCTCGTCGAAGTTTTCGCCGTGACTCGGAATGCGTTCTAAACTCGAAACGGTTGTCGGGCCGACACGTACTCCGGTCACGGCACGCCGATTGCGTGGGCCGGTAAGTGTCCTTGGTTCGGGTTCCGTAAAGAATCCGAATCCCACCCGGACGACCCGCAGTCCAAGATTTGCCGCCAAGTAGCAGGTCGCCCGGGAAAACCTCGGCGGCTGGAAAGACGCGACCGAGCGGGCACTAGTATCAGGCAGGAGGCCGGCAGCGTGCCGGACCTCCGATAAACCTAACCCGTCAGGCTCCCACCGGTTACGACCGGCCGGAAGCTAAGCCCCCTGGAGGTGGCGAGCCGTGGCACGTACCGACGCACTCCTACAACTCCATAAGACCCTTGTCGCCCGCCGGACCGAGTTGCGCAAGCGACTCGGAATGGAGCTTGACGTACTCTCCAACAACAAGGGGATGCAGCGTTCTGGCGACGCCGCCGACGCCGCGTTCGATTCCAGCGGCGAGGAGCTTTCGTCGCAACTGGCGGAACTCGAAGCGAAGGAACTGGTTCAGGTCGAGCGGGCCATCCGCCGGCTGAAGCAGGGCACCTACGGCAAGTGCGAGGGCTGCCAGACCAAGATTCCCATGGCGCGGCTGAGTGCGCTGCCCTACAGCACGCTCTGCATCAAGTGCCAGCGGGAGTTCGAGCGAGACGGCAGCGTCGGGGATTACACCGGCGAGGCGGACTACGGCCGCATCGGCGACGGTCGCAACCCGATGGAAGAACGAGAGTTCCGCATCTCGGACCTGGAAATCGATTTGAGCCGGTAGCACTGGTCGCACCGATTTCACGACAACGACAAGGCCCGCGGTCTACAGCGACCGCGGGCCTTGTGCGTTTCCTGCGGCGCTCCACCTGCCCCAGTCGCCCGAGCAGACCCGGAATTCCTCCAGTCGGACACAAGGTCCGTGTAGAGTGCGGGTGAGGTTCGGTCCGGGCGGGAGGGTTGCGCATGGTCCGTCGGTTCGCCGTGGCGGTCGGGTTGGGTGGGTGTGCCGCGTTGGGTGGCGCGGCCGCCCAACTCACGTTCCAGGCGCCGACCACCGCGACCGCACAAAACCTCCCCCTCCCGCCGGCGCCGGTGCCCGGCGAGGCGACGACGATTGATCGCTTCCCCGCCGTGGTGCGGGCAGTGTCGCCGGCCGTGGTCGCGGTGGACGCGGTGAAGCCGAACCCGACCGCCACGACCGCGGGGAAAACAAAGGAGGAGTCGGGGTCGGGCGTGATCGTCCGCTTCCCCGGTGTTCAAGGGCTGGTCGTGGTGACCAACAACCACGTCGTCGGCGAGGCTCCGCGTGACAAGGTCTACGTCACCCTCTCGAACGGCCGCATCCTCCAGCCGGCACGGATTCTGGCCGATCCGGAGTCGGACATCTCGCTGCTACAACTCGCCGATGACAACCTACCCGCGTGCGCCTTCGCCGACAGCGACCGCGTCGCCCGCGGGCAGTACGTCCTCGCGTTCGGGAGCCCGTTCGGACTGAACCAAACGGTGACGCACGGGATCATCTCGGCGACCGACCGCGGGCAGATCAGCCTCGGCTCGACGATCCGCATCAAGGAGTTCCTCCAGACCGACGCGGCGATCAACCCCGGGTCGAGTGGCGGGCCGCTGATCGACCTGGACGGGAAGGTGGTCGGCATCAACACGGCGATCGCGTCGCAGAACGGGAACAACACCGGGGTGTCGTTCAGCATCCCGGCGAACTTGGTGAAGCGGGTGGCGGCGCAGTTGTTCGAGAAGGGGGCCGTGACGCGCGGCTACCTCGGCGTGCAACTCGCGGCGACGATCGACCCGGCCGAGGCACTGCGGCTCGGGCTGACGCGGGTGTGCGGCGGGTTGGTCGAGATCGTCCACCCGAACACCCCGGCCGCCGGCGCCGGACTCCGGGCGGGCGACGTGGTGCTACAGCTCGAGGACGTGGAACTGCGGGACGAGCACCACCTGATCAACCTGATCTCGGCCCTGCCGCCCGGCCAGCGGGTACGGCTAACGGTGTGGCGGGACCGGAAGGCCGAGACTGTCGGGGTGGTGATCGGCGAGTACACCGGGGCGCGGCAGGCGTTCCGCCGCTGATGGCGAGCGGTTAGTCCTCGTCGCGCTGCCGCTTCTGAAGAAAGATCATCAGGCCGACGAGGCCGAGGAGCAGAACGACCCCGACGACGAAGAACAGGGGGCTGCCGATGAAATCGCCCATACCTCGGTCCTTCCAGAAGAGTTGAAGCCCGTGCCCCGGTACAGCCGGCCGTGCGGGCGGGGCGAGGGGTTATCGCCGGCCGGCAAGTGTAACGCCCCGTGTTCTACCCTTCCGCGCACCGGCCAGCAAGCGGGCACGCGATTTTTTCACCGACGCGAGTCGCCCGTCGGATAAAATCTCTATTCGCCCCGAACCCGTGACCCGGCCTTGCCATCCGTTCAGCGGATTCTCTAGAACAGATCGCTGGTCACCCTCTCCACGATCACGCTTCCACCCCAACCCGACACCGGGGATCTCCTCCCCCTTAACCACCGGTGACAGTGACGATGAGCCATCTGGCGGGTCTTGCGCGCGTTCGCAGCGGCGAGTTGCTCTATACGGACGAGGTCGGCCGGGACGCCTGCGGCATCGGGGGGGTCGCAGCGCGGGACGGTAAACCGTCGGCCGAGGTCATGCAGAAGGCGCTCAACGCTCTCAACTGCATGGAGCACCGGGGCGGCGTCTGCGGCGACGCCGGCGACGGCGCCGGCCTCACCGTCGCGCTGCCGCAGGCGTTCTTCCGCGAACAGGCGAAGAAGGCCGGGCTCGACGGCGCCGCCGCGCTCAAGGACGGCGACACGCTGGCCGTCGGCGCCCTCTTCTTCCTCGACACCGACGCCGCCAAGATCGACGCCGCGAAGGCGCTGGTCCGCGAGGTGTTGAGTGGTGGGCCGGTGCGATTCCTGGGCTTCCGCCCGACGCCCGTGCGCCCGGACGCGCTGCCGAAGGCCGCCCGCGCCGTGATGCCGGGGGCGATCGAGCAGGCGGTCTTCCAGGTCAGCGGCGACACGCTGGAAGCCGAGAAATACTTGTACCGCCAGCGCCTCGTGCTGCGCGAGCGAGCCCGCGCCGCCGGGCTCGGGCTCTACGCCTGCTCGCTTTCGGCGCGTCTCATCAGCTACAAGGGGCTGCTGACGAGCCCGCAGCTCGCCGCGTTCTACGCCGACCTGACGGACCCGGCGTTCGAGACCGGCATCGCCACCTTCCACCGCCGCTACAGCACCAACACGTTCCCGAACTGGACCCTCGGTCAGCCGTTCCGGCTGTCGTGCCACAACGGCGAGATCAACACCGTCCGCACCAACCGGAACGCGGTGTCGGCGTTCTCGCGCAGCCTGAACCCGCCGATCCCCGGCGGCGAGCTCAACACGCCGAAGATGTCCGACTCGGCCAGCCTCGACGAGTGGGTCGAGTACCTGGTGCTGGAGCAGAACTGGGGCCTGCCGCGGGCGCTGCGCCTGTCGATCCCGCCGGTGTGGGACACCGAGGCCGACATCTGGGGGCAGAAGGCATTCGACCTGTTCACGTACTACCGCCGGGCGTTCGGCAGCCTCGCCGCGTGGGACGGTCCGGCCGGCATCATCGGCACCGACGGCCGTACCCTGGTCGGCCTCGTGGACCGCATGGGCCTCCGACCCGTGCGCTGGTGCTCCGACAAGCGCGGCTGGCTGTACATCGGCAGTGAGTCCGGCGTGTTCGGCCTCGACCCGACGACCATCGTCGCCAGCGGGCAACTCCAACCCGGGCAGATGATCGCCATCGACACGGCGACCGGCGACCGGCTCGACAGCTACCAGATCATGGACCGCGTCGTCGCGGAAGCCGAGGCCGAGCTCGGCAGCGTACAGGAGCTGAACCGCCGGCAGATCGTCATCCCCGAGGGCTTCGACTACACCCGCCAGATCGACGACGCCGTCGGCGCGATGCTGACCGAGCGAGACTGGAAGCTCGACCACCTGCTCCAGGCCGCCGGCTGGGACTTCGAGCGCGCCGTGTTCGTGAAGGACATGGCGAAGCTGAAGAAGGAGCCGCTCAGCTCGATGGGGCACGACCGGGTGCTGACGGTCTTCTCCGACCACCACCCGACGCTGTTCAAGTACCTCCAGCAGACGTTCGCCGAGGTGACGAACCCGCCGATCGACCCGTACCGCGAGGGCGGGGCGATGTCGCTGGCGACGTACCTCGGCCGCGGCCCGAAGGCGACCGCCGGCATGAACGGCGACGACCTGCCCGTGAAGCAGATGGAACTCCCCTCACCGGTCATCTCCGACGCGATCGTCGAGGAGATCCGCCAGAACGAGGTGCTCGGGTTCAAGCCGCTCGACGCCACGTTCCCGCTGTCCGGCGGCGCCGAGGCGATGCGGTCCAGCCTCGTCGCGCTCCAGAGCGCGGCCGAGAAGGCGGTCCACGAGGGCTACCACGTCCTGTGCGTGTCGGACAAGGAGGCGTGCAAGCGCGGCATCTACCCGGTGCCGTCGCTCCTCGCGCTCGGGGCAGTCCACACGTACCTGTGCAAGCAGGGCCTCCGCGACCGCTGCTCGCTCGTCGTCCAGGCCGGCGACATCCAGGAGGGCCACGACATCTGCGTGCTCGTCGCCTTCGGCGCCGACGTGGTCCACCCGTACCTAATGCTGCGGCTCGTGAAGGACGGGCTCGTCTTCAAGGACGCCGACACCAAGCAGGAGACGCGGCTGGAGCCGCGCGAGGCGCTGGAGAACCTGTTCGCGGCGCTCGAGGACACGACCAAGAAGGTGATCTCCAAAATGGGGATCACGACCATCGAGGGCTACCGCGGCGCTCAGTTGTTCGAGGCGGTCGGGTTCGGCCCGGAGTTGATGGAGTTTCTGGGCGACTTCCCGAGCCGGGTCGGCGGGATCGGCTTCGCCGAACTCGTCGAGGACGCGCAGTGGCGCGTCGGCCGGGCCGAGGAGATGCTGGCGAAGAAGAAGGAACTCGGCAAGAACATGGACTACCGCGCCTTCAACGCGAAGGTGCGGATGGCGCTGCGCGACGCGGTGAAGGAGGCCCACCCCGAGCCCGAGCAGGGCGGCGGCGAGATGGCCTACACCGCCCCGCCGGCCGAGACCGACCCAAACGCGCCGATCCGCGTGGGCACCAAGTTCGTCAAATTCACCCAGATGGTGAACACGCGCGTGCCGACGGTGCTGCGCGACCTGTTCAACATCCAGCCGGGCACGGCGGTGCCGGTCGAGGGCGTGCAGCCGGCGCGCGACATGGTGGCGAATCATTTCCGCGGCGCCGCCATGAGTCACGGGGCGCTGACCGGCGCCTCGCACATGACCATCGCCGCGGCGGTCAACGAGCTCGACGCGCTCAGCAACAGCGGCGAGGGCGGCGAAGCGCGGTGGCGCAACGACATGCCCGAGCGCGCCTGGGGCGCGTACTGGGAGAAGGTTCGCAAGCAGCGCGAGGAGCACCCCGAGATCTACACGCTCGGCGGCAAGCTCGAAAAGAGCCGATTCCGTAGCCGCATCCGGCAAATTGCCAGCGGCCGGTTCGGCGTGGACGCCGAGTACATCGTCAACGCCGACGAGATGTCGATCAAGATGGCGCAGGGCGCCAAGCCCGGCGAGGGCGGTCAGCTGATGGGCAAGAAGGTGACGGCGGAGATCGCCGAGATCCGCTTCGCCAAGCCCGGCACCGACCTCATCAGCCCGCCGCCGCACCACGACATCTACTCGATCGAGGATCTGGCACAGCTGATCTACGACCTGAAGGCGGCGAAGCCGGGGATGCCCGTCTCGGTGAAGCTGGTGGCGGTGGAGAACGTCGGCACGATCGCGGTCGGGGTGGCGAAGGCCGGCGCCGACATCATCGAGATGGACGGCATCGACGGCGGTACCGGCGCGGCAATGGTGTCGTCGAAGGAGCACGCCGGCCTGCCGAGCGAGATGGGGTTGGCCGAGGCGCACCAGGCGCTCGTGGTGAACGGCCTGCGGAAAACGGTGAAGTTGCGCGTCGGCGGCGGCATCAAGAACGGACACGACGTCATCAAGTACGCGCTGTTCGGCGCGGACGAGTTCACGTTCGGGCAAGGCTTGATGGTGTCGGTCGGGTGCATCGTGTGCAAGAGCTGCCACATCCCGAACTGCCCGACGGGCATTACCGGCAGCCCCGAGATCTTCAAGGGGCACCCGGAGCACACGAAGGCGTACCTGCTGACGGTCGCCGAGGAGGCACGACAGCTACTCGCCCAGATGGGGTTCACGCACCTGCGCGAGATCACCGGCCGCTCCGACCTGCTCGTGCCGCGCTCCGACCTGAAGGCGAAGCACCCGCGGGCGGCACTCGTGGACGTGCGGCGGTTCCTCCAGCCGGACATGGCCGTGTCGCGGCTCGACGAGACGTACCCGCAGGTCGGCACGATCGGCGTGTGCGGCGGGGGGGACTCGTTCACGCTGAACGGGCGCATCCTAGGCGCGGCACACGACGCCATCGACACGGCGCAGAACGCCGACCTGGTGTTCCGCGTCCGCAACTCGGACCGCTCGGTCGGCGCGACGGCGGCGGGGATGATCGCCCGCCTCTACGGCCGCGAGGGGATGCCGAACCACCGCAAGATCAAGGTCCGCCTCGACGGCGAGGCGGGGCAGAGCTTCGGGGCGTGGTGCATCAACGGCCTCGACCTGGAGCTCCGCGGGTTCGCGCAGGACGGCGTGGCGAAGGGGATCAGCGGCGGCACCGTGGTGGTGACGCTCGACTACACCGCGAGCGACTACGGCGGCGAGATCCAGAGCGTGGCCGGGAACAACGTCGGCTACGGCGCCACCGGCGGCACGATCTTCGTCGGCGGCCGCGCCGGTCACCGCCTCGGCATCCGCAACAGTGGCGCGACGATTGTGGCCGAGGCGGCCGGCAAGTACGCCTGCGAGTACATGACGCGCGGCCGGGTGCTGATCCTGGGTCCGGTGGAGAACGAGATCGGCAGCGGGATGACGGGCGGCGAGTTGTACGTGTACGACCCGCACACCGAGGTGCCGGCGAAGCTGCACTCGAAGAGCGTGGCGGTGATCGACTGCAACCACGTCGACTACGAGTGGATGCACCCGCTCCTGCACCAGTACTTCGCCCGTACGGGCAGCCGGCAGGCCGAGTACATCCTGAAGAACTGGGCCGAGATCCGCCGCGGCCGCCGCCTGCGGAAGGTACTCCCGCTCGCCGTGGCACGGGCGATGGAAGACCTCAAGACCGCTGGAACGAACGCGGGGTGAGGGCAGGTACTACAACCCCCCAGTCCGTGACCTACGGGCCGGGGTTCAACTCGGGTTGTTGTGCGGGCTGACGTGAAGCCAGAAAGCGATGCAGCCGGAGTCGTCGGGAGGTGAGCGGACCCAGCCGAAGATCCCACCGATGCGGACTTCAGTCTCTTCTGGTGGGCTCTTCCTGACCTGAGCCAGGAAGTCTGACCCCTTGATCGGGTCGGCGCGCCACACTCCCGAACAGTTCCCGTAGTCGTCCAAGAGTGGCGCCCGCACCCATCCCACGGTCTGCCCACGCCAATCGAGTGGCCACTCTCGTGACCGCTGGTCTTCGCTATCCTCAGCGTAACCCCGTACCTCGGCGAGGAACGCATTCACCCTGGAACTACTCTCGCTCCTGTCGGGACGGTCTCCTCCAACGACTCGGAATAGTGACTCCAAAGCCAGGACAGCGCGCCCCGACCCTTCACTCTTCCAAAGTTCAGTGAGCCGGGGAAGGACGTCCGATGCACGGGAGCCGTACTCCCCGATCATCCAGATGACGGCTTCGAGTTGTTGCTCCGTCAAATCCACTGCCCACCGGGAGTACTTCCCTATGCGAAGCCGCTCGCGAAACTCGTCCGAGAACATCCCGGTGGGCATCTAAGCAACCTCGGCGGTCGTCACTTCGCCGGCACCAAATACGCCGGGTCGAGCTTGTCCACGCTCCACAGCAGGCCGCGTGCCACCAGGTCGAGGTAGCGGGCGTCCGCCACGGTGTCGTTGTTGTGGCCGAGGGTGGTGCCGAAGACGCGCGCCTTGCCGTTGTACCGGTTCGTCCACGCCACCACCGCCTCCTCCGTCCGCTTCTCGCCGTTCCGCGCCGTCACCACCTGCTTGCCGCGGGCGACCGGCTGCGCCGTCTCGTGCAGCTTGCCGGTCAGGTTGTTGTAAAGCTCCTCGTTCTTCGTGGTCCAGCCGGTCAGCCCCTTCGTGATCGGGCTCGCCGGGTCCGTGTACGTCACGTCGATGGGGAGTTGCGGGCCGTGGCCGGTGCTGGCGAGGCCGGTGAACTCGTACCACGGTGTCGCCTTCGGGAACCCTTCGGTGCGGTAGCAGTGCATCCCGCAGTGGATCACCACTGCCGGTAGCCCGGCCTTGTGCGGGGCGAGGATCTTCTCGACCGTTTTGATGTCGTTCACGTCGGCGCTGCACTCGTCGTGAACGACGACATCGAACCCCTTCGCCCAGTCGTCCTTCTGGTAGACCGGGTTGAGGTGCTTGGTGCCGGTGTCCGGGTCGTAGGCGATCGTCCACACGACATTCGCCCGCGCCGAGATGCCCTTCGTCAGCAGTTCCTGCTGCTTCTTGTAGTCGTGGCAGCACCCGCCGATGACGAGCAGCGCCTTGATCGGCGGCGCGCCCTGCGTGGCCGGCGCGGGACCGCCGACGGCGGCGACGAACAGCGCCGCGACGACGGCGGCGAGCACGGGAACGGTCCGAGTCATGAGGGTGTCCGGTGGGAAAGGGAACTGGAGGACTCTCGGGCAGTTTTGGACAGGATCACAGAAGGGACAGGATCACCAAGCCGAAGGCCACGGCTCGGTTCAGCATCCTGTTTATCCTGTGATCCTGTCCAAACTCTTCGTCTTACTCCCCGACCTGCGCGAGCGGGACGCGCGTCTCCTGGATGCGCTGCGCCTCCTCGGTGTCCACGTAGTCGCTGTGGCACGCCGCCTTGTCGTGGTCGGCGCCGACGGCCTTCTTCGTCTTGCTCGCCAGGCGGTGGATTTCCGCCGGGCTCAGCACGCCGCGCTTCTCCAGGATCTCGCGCTGCTCCGCCGACAGCGCCGCCGTCACCTTCGCCTTGCCGCGCTGGTAGTCTGCGTCCTTGCCGGAGGCGAACTCGACGATCTCCTTGCTGATCCGCACGCTGCACCAGTCGTGGCCGCACATGGCGCAGAAGTCGGTGTCCACGTCGAGGTCTTCGTCGTGGTAGGCGCGGGCGGTGTCGGGGTCGAAGCTCAGCTCGAAGTGCTTCTGCCAGTTTAGCGCGGCGCGGGCCTTCGTGAGTTCGTCGTCGCGGTCGCGCGCCGCCGGGATGCCGAGGGCCACGTCGGCGGCGTGGGCGGCGATCTTGTAGGCGACGCACCCCTGCTTCACGTCGTCCTTCTTCGGCAGGCCGAGGTGCTCCTTCGGCGTCACGTAACACAGCATGGCGGCGCCGTGGTACGCGGCGGCCGTGGCACCGATGCACGACGTGATGTGGTCGTACCCGGGGAAGATGTCGGTGACGAGTGGGCCGAGGACGTAGAACGGCGCCCCGTGGCAGACCGTCCGTTGGAGCTTCATGTTGTACTCGATCTGGTCGAACGGGACATGTCCCGGCCCCTCGACCATCACCTGCACGCCCTTCCGCCACGCCCGCTCGGTGAGTTCGCCGAGCGTGTACAGCTCGGCGAGCTGCGCCGCGTCGGTGGCGTCGGCGAGGCCGCCGGGGCGCAACCCGTCGCCGATCGAGAACGTCACGTCGTGCCGGCGCATCACGTCGCAGATGTCTTCCCAGTGCGTGTACATCGGGTTCTGCGCGTCGTGCGTGATCATCCACTTCGCCCGCAGCGACCCGCCCCGGCTGACGATGCCGATGAGCCGCTTTCGGATGAAGTGGAGGTGTTCCTTCAGCACGCCGGCGTGGATGGTGAAGTAATCGACGCCCTGCCGCGCCTGGTGCTCCAGTGTTTCCAGGATCATCGCCGGCGTCAGGTCTTCGATCTTCCGGCCGATGATCATCGAGTAAATCGGCACGGTGCCGATGGGCACCGTGCTGGCGCGGATGATGGCGTCGCGGGTGGCGTTCAGGTCGCCGCCGGTGGACAGGTCCATGACCGTGTCCGCCCCCCACTTCTCGGCCCAGCGCAGCTTCTCGACCTCCTCGTCGGTGCTCGACGACACCGGCGACGCGCCCATGTTGGCGTTCACCTTCGTCTTGCTGGCGCGGCCGATCGCCATCGGGTCGAGGCGGTAGCGGAGGTGCGTCAGGTTGGCGGGAATGACCAGCCGCCCCGCCGCGACCTCGTCGCGCACCTGCGCCGCGCTGAGGTGTGCCTCGCGCTCGGCGACGCGAGCCATCTGCGGCGTGATGATTCCGAGCCGCGCCGATTCGAGTTGCGTGACCGGTGTGAAGCCCGCGGGGTACGTCACACGCCGCAGCGTGCCATCGCCCTGCGTGAACACCACGCTGCCGCGGGCAGCATCGAACGCCTTGCCGATGGCGCCGTTCGCGGTCGCCGCGGACACCTCCTCGCTAAACCAGTCGACCGGCAGGAAGTCCCACGCCGTCCGGTCCGACGCCGCCGGCATCCCGGGGGTGTCGGGCGAGGAAAACGTCTTCGCGCCGAGCGGCCCGGGGTTGAGCGCCGGGCGGTTGGCGAAGCTGCCGGGTGTCGTGCCCTGCGCGGCGGACGACGGATTCAGCCCGAGCGGCGGGAGGGGGTGCGGCGTCATATCGGCGGACTTCCGGTGTCGAAAATTACGAACAACAAAGTTACCGGTCAGAATAGCCGACCGCGGGTGTGCGAGCCACCCGCTCCGCCACCAACAGCGGAGCGAGGCTTCCCGACTCTGGTCCAGCCCAACTCCGCCGGCTAGGCTGTCCCGCACCCGTCACCCGCGGAGCCTCCCCAATGCGGTTCCCCGCACTCGCCGCCCTCGCCCTCGCGCTCGCGTCCGGCTCCCGCGCCGACGCCCAGGATCAGAAGCGCCCGCCGAACATCGTCGTCATCTTCACCGACGACCACGCGTACCAGGCGGTCAGCGCCTACAACCACCCGCTCAAGCTGAACCAGACACCGAACATCGACCGCCTCGCCAAAGAGGGCGTCCGCCTCGACCGCTGCCTCGTCCCGAACTCGATCTGCGGGCCGAGCCGGGCGGTGCTGCTGACGGGGCGTTACAGCCACTCGAACGGCTTCTACAACAACACCAACAGCCGGTTCGACGGCTCGCAGACCACGTTCCCGAAGCTCCTCCAGCGCGCCGGCTACCAGACCGCCCTCGTCGGCAAGTGGCACCTCGTCTCCGACCCGACCGGGTTCGACTACTGGCAAATCCTCCCCGGCCAGGGCCGGTACTACAACCCGCCGATGAACCGCATGGGCGAGCAGGTGGTGCTGCCGGGCTACGTCACCGACGTCATCACCGACCTGTCGCTGGAGTGGCTCGGCCGGCGCGACCGCAACCGGCCGTTCCTGCTGATGTGCCAGCACAAGGCTCCGCACCGCGAGTGGTCGCCGGCGCTCCGCCACCTCAACCACAACAACGACCGGGCCTACCCCGAGCCGGACACGCTGTTCGACGACTACGCCGGCCGCGGGGTCGCCGAGCGGACACAGGACATGACGCTGGCGAAGACGATCACCGCCCTCGACATGAAGTTCACCTACCCGCCCGGCATGACGCCCGACCAGAAGAAGGCGTGGGACGCCTACTACGCGCCGCGCAACGCTGCTTTCAAGGCGGCGAACCCGCAGGGCCGCGAGCTCGTGCGCTGGCGCTACCAGCGCTACCTGCACGACTACCTGGGCTGCGTGAAGGCGGTGGACGAGGGCGTCGGCCGCGTCCTCGACTACCTCGACAAGGAAGGGCTCGCGCAGAACACGATCGTGCTGTACGCCTCGGACCAGGGTTTCTACCTCGGCGAGCACGGCTGGTTCGACAAGCGATGGATCTTCGAGGAGTCGGTGCGGACGCCGGGCCTGATCCGCTGGCCCGGCGTCGCCCGGCCCGGCACGAGCTCCGAGCGCATCACCAGCCTGCTCGACGTGGCCCCGACGTTCCTCGAAGCGGCGGGGATTCCGGTCCCCGAAGGGACGCACGGCCGTAGCATGGCCGGGCTCTTGCGCGGGCAGGTGCCCGCTGACTGGCGGACGAGCTTCTACTACCACTACTACGAGTACCCGGGGCCGCACAACGTCCGCCGGCACTACGGAGTCGTGACCGACCGCTACAAGCTGGTGCGGTTCTACGAACCGGGGGTGGAGTACTGGGAGCTGTTCGACCGGCAGACCGACCCGCGTGAGCTGACGAGCGTGTACGGCCGCCCCGAGTACGCCGCCGCCCAGCGCGACCTCCACGCCGAACTCGACCGCCTCCGCCGCGATCTCCGCGTCCCCGAGACCGACCCGCCGGAGACGATCCTTCTGCCGAAGAAGAAAAAGTGACGCCGCCGAACCCCACACCCGGCACTGCACTACACTGGCGCCGGCGTTCGCGCCGCCATTCGGTTCATCGCCTTGCCGGCCATGCGGAGCAGGTCGGCGGGGGTGAACGGCTTCGGCAGGAACACCGCCGACGGGATCGAGTCGAGCCGGCCGATGTCGGAGTGGTAGCCGGAGATGAACACGACGCCGCAGTTCGGCCGCTCGGCCCGGACCAGCCGGGCGAGCTCGCGGCCGCCCATCCCCGGCATCGTCAGGTCGGTGACGAGTAGATCGACCGACGCGAGGACCGGCAGCAAGGCCAGCGCGTCCTCGCCGTTGGCCGCCTCCCGCACCACGTACCCGGCCGACTCGAGCGCGTTCCGGGCGAGCTTGCGGACCGCGTCCTCGTCCTCGACGAGGAGGATCGTCCGCCCGCGCCCGGCCAGCTGGCGCGCCGCCGGCGTGGGCGTCATGACGCTCGACCGCGGCTGCGCGGCATCGGCGCACCACGGCAGGTCCACGCGGAACGTCGTCCCCGCCCCGACCACTGAATCGACGCCGATCCGCCCGCCGGCCTGGTTGACGATCCCGTAGACCGTGGCGAGCCCGAGCCCGGTCCCCTTCCCGACCGCCTTCGTCGTGAAGAACGGCTCGAAGATCTTCTCGCGCACCTGCGCCGTCATGCCGACCCCGGTGTCCGACACCGTGACGCGGGCGAACCGGGCCACCCCGTCGGGGCAGGCGGTGGCGGTGGCGATGGTCACCGTGCCGCCGGTCGGCATGGCGTCCTTGGCGTTCACCGCCAGGTTCATCACCACCTGCTCGAACTGCCCGCGGTCGATCCGCGCCCGGACCGGCTCGGGCGACAGGATGGTCGCCACCGTCACCCGCTCGCCGAGCAGCCGGCGGAGCATCCCGGCCATGTCGGTGACGGCCTCGTTCAGGTCGATCACCACCGGCCGGGCCGGCTGGCGGCGGCCGAACGCGAGGAGCTGCCGGACCAGCCCGGTCGCCCGGTCGGCGGCGGTGCGGATGTCCTCGACCAACTCGTCGGCCGGGCCGGGGAACTGCGCGGCGACGAGTTCGGCGTTCCCGCGGATGACGGTGAGGAGGTTGTTGAAGTCGTGGGCGATCCCGCCGGCGAGCCGGCCGACCGCCTCCATCTTCTGCGACTCGCGGAGCTGCGTCTCCAGCTGCTTCCGGTCGGTCGTGTCGCGGATGACGGCGACCCGGTGGGTGAGTTGTCCGTTCGGCCCGACGACCGGCACCACCTGCCACTCGGCCCACACCCGCGCCCCGTCCTTACGGCGGCTCGGCACCTCGAGCCGCACCGGCTCGTCGCCCCCGAGCGCCGCCCGGACCGACGCCAGCGCGGCGGCGGCCGCCTCCTCGTCCGGGTCCGGGGTCGGCGGGTACTGGCAGGCGGAGCCGTCGGCCTGGCAGAACACGCTCGGGCTCAGCCCGAGAGCCTCCTCCGCGGAGTACCCGGTGATCTGCTCGAAGGCGCGGTTGGCGTAGACGACCCGCAGCCCGGTCGGGTCGGTCGGGTCGGCCTCGGCGATCATCACCCCGTCCCACGACGCCCCGACCGCCGCCTCCAGCAGCGCGAGCCGGGCCGAGTCCTCGGCGCGCCCGCGGTCGGCGTCTGCCAGCCGCCGGGGGAACGCGACCGCCATCAACACCCCGGCGAGCACCCCCACACCGGCCGCCGGCCACGCCAGCCACGGGACGAACCGGGCGGAGCAGGACAGCACCACCGCCGCCGCGCCGAGCGCGACGACGCCGCACACCGGGCGAAGGGGGTCCGACCGGCGCAGCGCCTGGTACGCCAGGAATAACGTGACGAGCGCGGCCGTCACCAGGAGGATGACGTCGGCGAGGGTGACGGGGACCGGTGGGAACGCCGCGCCCAAGTCGGTCCCGGGCGAAAGCAGTGACGACAGCGACATCGCGATTCCTACCGGCCGTGTGGGGGGCGACCACCGGGGCGCCCCCGGCCTCACCGTCCGGCTACCAGACGACGAACCGTCTTCGGATAACCGATCTTAGTCCGTGATCCGCCGGCGGACGGCGGAAATACGGGGCGGGGGACGCGATTGAAGCGCCGCTTGCGCGACGCCTGAGTGCCTCCTGCCCGGCCCGAAACGGGGTCCGACCGGCTTTAACTGGTATCGAAGGAATCGGCCGGGAGTTGACCCTGGGGAGCGGGCCAGAAAGTGACCACGCCCGCCGGACGGCGGGCGCGGGACGTGAGCTGAGCGTGGCGGACCGAGGGCTCAGCGCTGCGCGGCGAGGTTCAGCCACCGCTCCCAGTACTCGCGGCTGTAGTCGCCGGTGCGGTTCGGGAACGCCCCCGGCTTATCCTTCAGGCTGTCGAACGTCGACCGCACCATGTCCACGACCGTGAGTTGGCCGTTGACGTTCATCAGCTGCCGGTACGCCCGGTGCATGAAGCTCAGGATAATCAGCTCCTCGACCTGACCGGCGTACTCGCGGCGGAGTGGGTCGGCGGCGAGCAGCGCGTCGTGCGGCTTGGGGATCAGCACGTAAGCCCGGAGCACCAGGAGGTTCCCCTGGGTGCGGAGCCACCGGTCGCCGGGCGCCGGGCGGTTGGCGAGCTTGCGGGCGTCCACGTCCGCGAGCACGTGCTTGCACAGCGCGACGGCCTCCTCCCCGGCCTTCTCCGTGTCCGTGGCCGGCGTCTTGGCGTCCGGGTCGAGCCGCGCGAGCAGGGCGGTGCCGAGGAGGAGCCGCCCCTGGCCGTTCTCGGGGCCGGCCGGGTAGAGCCGCAACTGCGTCCGAAGGCGCGCCTCGGCGCCCTGGTAGTCGCCGCCGCGCACCGCGGCGTCGCCGCGCTCGACGAGGGCCTTCTCGTGGTACTCCTGCTCGGCCGGCGACACCCGCTCCTTGGACGCGATCTGGTCCAGCAGCCCCAGCCCGAGCGGCAACTTCCGCGGGTCGCGGGAGTCGATCAGGTTGCGGGCGAGCTTGTACCGGGCGGCGGTCGCGGCCGGGCTGTCGGTGCTGATCGCCCGGCGGATCGCCTTGAGCGCGTCGTCGGGGCGGTTGGCGGCGAGGAGCCCGTCGGCGTAGTCGGCCAACACCGGGCCGGACACCTCGTCGGGCAGGTTGGCGATCGCCGCCGCCTTCTCCAGCGCGGCGAGCCCGGCGGCGCCGTCCCCGGCCTTGCGGTAAAGCCCGGCGGCGCGGCGGAGCTGTTCGGCCTTGTAGGCGTCGTCCGGGCGGGCACCGGCGAGGGCGTCGTACTCCCCCGCGGCGGCGGCGTACCGGGCCTTCCCGTCGGCCCCGGCCTTCTCCAGCGCGGCGCCCCAGGCGGCGAGCACGTCGGCCTTCTTTTCTCGATTCGTCCCGCCGCCCGCGAGCGGCGCGTACGCCTCGGCGACCAGAACGGCCTCCGGGTACGCCCCGTCCGCCGCGAGCACCTGGATGGTCTGCTCGAACGCCGCCTGGTACTCCGCCGGCGCGAGGAGCCCCTTCGCCACGTCGGCCGGGCCCTTCGCCCCGCGAACGGCGGTCGCCAGGTAGCCGACGGCCGCCTTCCGCGCCGCCGGGTCGGGGTTCCGGAGCGCCAGCCCGGCCAGCTTCACGGCCGCGGCGGAACCCTCCGGGCCGGGCGCCTTCGCCGCCTCCTCCAGCAGCCGGGCGGCGTCGGCGTCGTCGGCCTTCAGGCGGAGCTTGCAGTCGGCGAGAAAGTACGCCGACAGGCTGCGCAGGTTCGGCGGCAGGTCGGGGGCGGTGCGTGCGGCCTCCCACTCGCGGGCGGCACCGGCCCAGTCGTGCTCGGCCATACGGACACGGGCGAGCTGACCCCTCGCGTACGGGAGCACGTCTGGCGGGGCGTCCGAGCCGATCGAGGTGAGCCACTTCTTCGCCCCGTCCGCGTCGCCGAGCGCGAGGTGAACCTCGCTCAGCCGGAGCTTGGCCCGGGCGAGCGGGCCGGGCGGGGCGCCGAGGCTGGCGCCCGCCAGGTACGCCGTGAACCCGTCCTTCGCGCGCCTCAGCTCGGCGGGGTTCGGCTGGTCCGGCGGGCTGAGCCGCAGACTGAGCTCGGCCACCAGCCGCGGCGCGTCGCCCGGGTCTTCGCCGATCGGCGGGCGTGACAGCACGGTGCGGATCAGTTCGACGTCGGCGGCGGTCGCCGTCGCCGGCAACTCGGCGGCCTGCGCCTTCGCCCGGCGGAACACGAACTTCGGCTTGTCGGCGACCGACACCTTCGCCTCGTCGGCGGCGGCGAAGTGCTGGCGGGCCAACACCCAGTACCCGCGCGCCTCGCCGCCGTCGGCGGTGAGTTCGGCGAGCCGCGCGTACCCGCCGGCCAGCGCGACGTGCGCCGCGGTGCCGAGGTCGGGGTGCTGCTGGGCGGTCTTGGCGACGCGGTCGAGGGCGAGTTGCAGTTCCTTCGCCTCCGGGCTCAGCCGCTCGGTGGCGGCGACGAGGGCGGCGAGGTCGTCCTTGAACGCCTTACTCAGGTCGGGCGGACCGATGGGGATGAGCCCGAGGTACGCGGCGGCGAACGCGGCCGCCCCGGCGAGGAACGTCGGCACCTGCCACAGCCGGCGGGGCGGGGCGGGGCGGGTGACCGGGGCGGCGGCCGTGTCCGTGGCCATGTGCGGCGTCCCTGGGGATGCGGGGTCGTGGCGAGTAGACCCGCTCCCGGTCGGCCGAATCAAGCCCAACCCCGCTACGCTCGGGCCGGCATCCGTGCGTCGGCGGCACACGCCGATTCGCCCCGGGCGAGCCGCGGGCGCGCTGCGCTTGCACTCCTCCCGGGATTGCGGTATTACCCAGCCCCCCAAACCCGGGGCGCCCGCCCTGCGCCCCGGCCCGGTTGGCCCGGAGGAGACGCGATGCGACTGTTCACCCGCGGGGTCGCGGCCCTGCTCATCGGGACCGCCGTCACGGCGTCGGCCCAGCCCCCGGCGCCGCCGGCCCCCCAGCCCGCCCCGCCCGGCGCCCCGCAACCGGGGGCGCTCCCGACGCCGGCCGGCGTCGGGCCGCCGGCCCCCGCCCCGAAGATCGAGGCGCGGCCGGCCGGCGACGCGGCGAAGGTCAACGGCCAGGCGATCCCCGAGGTCGCCGTCTACCGGGCGCTGCGGCAGTTCCCGCCGGCCCACCACGAACTGGCCCGGAAGGAGATCGTCAACCACCTGGTCGAGAACACGCTCGTCGACCAGTACCTCAACGCCATCCAGGTGAAGGTGACCGACCAGGAGGTCGAGAACCTCGTCAACGAGCTCAAGAAGGAGCTCGTGACCGCCAAGAAGGACTACGCCCAGGAACTCCAGGTGATGCTCCTCACCGAGCCGGAGTTCCGGGCCGAGGTGCTGGCGCAGCTCAAGTGGGAGGCGTTCGTCAAGCAGCAGGCGACCGACGCGGCGCTCAAGAACCTGTTCGACACCAGCCCGGACGTGTTCGACGGCACGACGGTCCGCGCCCGGCACATCCTGATGACCCCGGGCGCCGACCCGGCCAAGCAGCAGGAGGCGGCCGGGAAGCTGCGGGGGATCAAGCAGGTGGTCGAGGCCGAGGCGAAGAAGGCGCACGACGCGACGATGGGCGAGCCGCTGGCGAAGGTGCAGGCGGGGGCGAAGAAGGCGGACGAGCTGTTCGCCGCCTACGCCAAGGAGTACAGCACCTGCCCGTCGAAGCGGGACGGGGGCGACCTGAACTTCTTCCCGCGGGCCGGGGCGATGGTCGAGCCGTTCGCCAAGGCCGCGTTCTCGACCCAGGTCGGCGGCCTGACGGACGTGGTGGCGACCGACTTCGGCTACCACCTGATCCTGGTGACCGACCGCAAGGAGGGGAAGAAGCGGCAGTTCGAGGAGGTGAAGGAGGACGTGCGGCTGCTGTTCGCCATGCGGCTGCGGGAGGCGGTGCTGGCGCAGGCGAAGCCGAAGGCGCAGATCACGATCAACCCGGCGCCGACGTACCCGGCCCCGGCCCCGGTGGGTCCGCCGGCCGGCGCGGCGCCGGCGGCAGCCACGCCGGCCGGTGGGGCTCCGGGCACGCTCCCGACGCCCGGCCCGCTGCCCGTGCCGACCCCCGGCCCGGCGCCGGGCGCGGCGCCAGCCCCTCCCGGGCTGCCGGCCCTGCCGAAGCAGTAACGGCCCGCGGTTCGCACCGCCGGAGCGAGCCCGCGGAACAGATCCGCGGGCTCGGTTCGTTGACGGGCTTCCGCAACCCGAGGAGGCCGTGCGGCCTCGGAACCCGATCACCCCACGTCACAGCCGAGCGCCCACATGAATCCGATCGTCGCCGTCGCGCTGCTCCTCATCGGCTCGAACGCCTTCATGACGGCGGCGTGGTACGGGCACCTCAAGCACCGTGACGCCGCCTGGTGGTCGGTCATCCTCGTCAGCTGGCTCATCGCACTGCCCGAGTACGCCCTCCAGGTGCCGGCAAACCGCCTCGGCTACTCGCACCTCACCGGTACGCAGTTGAAGATCCTCCAAGAAGCGATCTCGGTGACGGTGTTCATCGTGTTCGCGTACTTCTACCTCGGCGAAGTCCCGACGCTGCGGACGGCGGCGGCGTTCGTGCTGATCGTGGCGGCGGTGGCGCTGGTCCGCGGGTGACGGCGTAAGATGCCCGCGGGGGGTGGGCGATGCGGCGGCACTACAGCCTGGTGTTGATGGGGGTGTGGCTGGCGACGGCGGCGGTGCTGCTCGCGCCGGACCTGCTGCCGGACAAGCTGCGCGGGCAGGTCCGCGGGGTGGGCGGGTCGATGGCGGGGGCGTTGGCGCTGGTGTTCGCGGCGTACAACCTCGTCCGCTGGTGGGCGGCGGGGACGGCGGCGGGCCGTCCGAGGCCGAACCCGCTGGCCCCGCGGCGCCGCCCCGAGGAGCCCTACGAGCCGAACCCGGAACTGGACTTCCTGCGCGTGCCGGACGCGGAGAAGAAAGACTGATCTCGCGCCTCGGCGCGATCCCTCTCCGAACCCGTTCTGCTCGTCGCCCCTCCTTGCCGGCATGAGCACCACGACCACTCAGCGCAAAACCCGCAAAGACCCACTCACCACCGACGCCGGCGTGGCCGACCTCGTCGCCAAGTTCGAGGCCGGTACGCTCCCACAGAACCAGTGGACGCACCGGGCGCACCTCGCCGTCGCCGCGACGTACCTCCGGGAGTTCGCCTTCCCCGACGCGCTCGCGCGGGTGCGGGAGCGCATCCAGCTGTTCAACAACCGCTGCGGCCCGCGCGAGGGGTATCACGAGACGATCACCACCGCGTTCATGCGGGCAGTGGCGGCGTACCTGGAGACGCACCCGGTCGGCGGCGTCGCCGATGCACTACCGGACCTCGTGACGGCCTACGACATGGCATGGCTGAAGCGGTTCTACTCGGCGGACGCACTCGCATCCGACGCGGCGAAGACCGGCTGGATTGAGCCGGACCTGCGCGAACTGGAGTATTGAGGTTGGTCCCGTAGGTCGGGTCGAGTCTTCGAGACCCGACGCGGCGGCACGGGTGCCCGAGCAATGGTGACGGATAACCCGAACCCCCGTGGATTCGGGTTTTCGCATTTCACCATCCGCACCCGCGCGGCTGTGTCGGGTCTCGAAGACTCGACCCGACCTACGAGAGACGGCCCTACGGCCCTTCCCGCAGCGAGCCGGCGATCTGCGTCAGCCGGTCCTCGAAGACCATACGATCCTCCCACGGGCACCAGGCGGTCACCACCACCACCTTGTTCTCGATCCGCTTCGCCGACACCACCCGCAGGCGGTTCAGGTTGCGGGCGCCGACCCCCTTCTCCTCGAACCGCGCCACCGGGGCCGTCGGGTCGATCGGGTTCGCCGGGTCGCCCTCCGGCGGACCGGGCCGCTCGGTGAACACCAGCTTCACCCCCGGCGTCTTCTCCACCTCCTCCACCCGCATGTCCTTGACGCGCTTCACCCCCTGCGCCAGCGGGTCGTCGCCGACCGGGTCGAGGACCAGCGTCAGGAGCTCCGCCTCGCTCGGGAAGTCGCGGCCCTTGCGCTTCTCCTTCGCCCGCAGGTACATGTTCCCCGCCGGGTCGAAGTCCTTCGCCTGCGGCTCGGGCGGCTCGGCCCAGATGCCCTCGCCGTCGAGGATCTGGTAGTTGACCTTGTTCCCGCCGAACGACTTCGTCGCGCCCTCGCGCGGCGTCCACTTGTCGCGGAGGTTCAGCAGCTTGAACTTGCCGCGGGTGGCGTCGAACTCGGGGAACGCGGCCGCCGAGTCGCCCTCGCCCGTCCAGCAGATCGACCAGTACCCGAATCCCTTCACCCCGACCGCGTGGCACTCGCCGACGAACGTGCCCCCGCCCTTCTTCCCGAGGGCGCGCAGCTCGAACGCCAGCGCCCGTTCGCCGAGCCACTTCCCGCCCTCGATCAGCGGCATTTGGATGTCGTCGAACACGGCGTTGAGCGGGCGCACGATCCCGTCGCGGAGTTCACTCGGGCGCGGGTTGCGGGTGTCGTAGTCGCGGGCGCCGAAGGCCATGTACGCCTCCGGGTTCTCGCGCTTGAAAACCAGGAAGTACGGCGACCCGAGCCGGGTGCGGGTGTCGTCGTCCTGCACCCACGGGGCGCCGGGCGGGTCGAAGAACAGGTTCCGCTCGCGCAGCTCGCCCGGCGACGCCCCGCCGCCCCCGCCGAGCTTGAGCGGGTTGAGCCGGAAGTAGACCATCAGCCCCACGCCGGCCATCAGCGCGACGCCGACCACGACGAGTAGCAGCGTGTTCCCGCCGCTCACCGTCGACGGCAGCGGGCGCCCCGCGGACCGGCGGTGCGGCGGATCCGTCACCGCCGCGGGACGGCCCGGGGTCGCCACCGTCTCGGCAAACGTCGGGTCCGCGGCGGTCGGGGCCGGCGGGGAGTAGGGCGCGGTCGGGGCGGCGTAGGGCTGGGACGGGTAGCCCGGCGGCGAGGCTGGTGGGTAGCCGGGCGCGTTGAACTGAGTCGCGGCGAGGCCGGGCGGCTGCGGTGGGTAGCCCGGCGGGGCGGCAGTCTGGGCCGGCGGGGCTGGCGGGCCGAGGGTGAAGCGCATCCCGCAACGCGGGCAGGTGAGGATCACCCCGGCGGGCACCTGCGACGGGTCGAACAGGTACGGGCAGCTCGGGCTCGGGCACTTCAGGGCGTTCGACATGCAGCTTCCCCGCCGGGTCGTCTCTGCTGTTATACGCCCCGGCCCGGTCAGCCGCGGTAGTAGCGGGCGGTCGCCAGTTCCATCCCTCCCGCCGGCACCGGCGAGCGCCGCTCCGGCCCGCGGCCGCCCGACTCGACCGCTTCCGCGAACGCGTCGCTCACCCGGTCGAGGGTGACGGAGCGGTCGTCGATGTGCTTGGGCCGCACCCGGTCGTCGGCGAGGCCGACCGCGACCACCAGCGTGAACAGCCCGAACAGCACCGCCCCGGCGATGACGTTGGCCTGGTGGTTGGCGGGGACGAGGTCGTTTCCGAATCCGACCGCGAAGGCCACGAGCAGGCCGACGCCGGACACCCACCACGCGAGCTTACTGCGGCGGACGTGGCGGTCGCAGACGGGGAGCACGAGCTTGGCCGTGCGGCGCAACAGCATCGCCATGAACACCCACGGCACGACGCCGAAGAACAGGAACACGAGAACCCACGACGGGGCCCAGTGGAACGTTTCCGAGCGGGATTGCGTCGCGTCCTTGCCGCACACGCAGCAGACGTGGGGCAGGTCGCGGGTGTCGGAGCGGCGGACGGTCACGCGGGCCATTGGCATCCTCGGCATGGCGGGCCGGGAAGCCTAGAACACGTGTCTCGCCCGTGTGTTAAGACTCGGTGGGGGGCGCCGCCTCGGCCTCGTGCGGCTCGTCGGCGTCGTCCTCGGGCGCGGCGTCGGCCGGCGGCGGCGGTTCGGCCACCGGAAGGTACGCCAGCGGCGCGAGCGACGTGGGCTTCACGACGCGCAGGGCGTGGTGCCCGTCGAGGACGGCGAGGAGTTCCGGCAGGATGTTCCGGCCGCGCCAGCCGCGGGTCAGTTGCACGTCGGGGAGCCCCGCCCCGCCGGCCCGCGAGCGGGCGACCGCCTTCAGGTCGGACGTGGTGGCGACGAGGTTCGACGCGAGCTTCATTCGCGAGCACAGGTCCGTCAGGACGACGCCGAGGAGGTTCGCCATGAGCGTGATCTGCGGCGAGTCGTTCTCGCGCGGCTCGACCCCCGGGAGTTCGTCGGGCGCCAGCGCCCGGGCGCGTGACACGGCGGCGAGGATCGCGTCCTGCTCGCCGCGCGGCAGGCCGCGGAGGTTTTGCAGGTCGTCGAGCGACTTCGGCAGGCGGCGGGCGATCTCGGCGAGCACGTCGTCGCGCATGAGCATCCGCGCCGGGCGGTTGACCCGGTGGGCGAACCCGTCGCGCCAGGCGTGGAGCTCGCGGACGGCGGCGAGCCCGCGCGGGTCGAACCCGCCGGTCCCCTTCACGCGCCGCCACCGCTCGGCAGTCACGTCGTCGGCCACGGCCTTGTTCGTGAACGTGTCGAACTCCTCCTCGGCCCAGTCGAGCCGGCCGCCGCGGGTGAGCTTGTCGGTCAGCTTCTTGTGGGCCGGGAGGAGGAAGCGCACGTCGTCGAAGGCGTAGCGGAACTGGGCGGGCGCGAGCGGGCGGCGGCGCCAGTCGGTGAGGGTCTCGCCCTTGTTCATCCGGTGGCCGAGCAGTTCGGACACGAGCCCGGCGTAGCCGATCGGCCACGACAGCCCGGCGAGCCCGGCGGCGACCTGCACGTCGTAGACGTGCTCCGGCGGCTTCCCCGCGGCGAAGTTGCAGATGCGCAGGTCTTCCCGCCCGGCGTGGACGACGACGACCTTCCGCGGGTCGGTCATCACGTCCCAGAAGGCGTCGAGCGGGCCGCACGCGAACGGGTCGATGACGAACAGCGCCTGCGACGACGCGACCTGCACGAGGCAGAGTTCCGGGCGGTACGAGTCCTCGCCGACGAACTCGGTGTCGAACCCGATGACCGGCGCCGCCGCGAGGTGCGCGACGGTGGCGGCGAGTCGCGCCGGGGTGGCGACCACGTGCTCGGGGAGGGACGGCAGTTTGGCGGGTCGGCGGCGCATCGGGACCGATCTGGCGGGCGGCGGGCGCGAGTCCGCCCGTATCCGTGCTATCGTGCGAACTGCCCCCCCATAGGGTCAAGGCGGGCGCTCGCCGTCGGGTCGGGATGTGGCGGCCGGGCGTACTCCAGTAGCCAGTACCCGCCCACGAGCTCGCCGCGGACGACGAGCGGGAACATCGCCACCTGCCGCGGCGGGTCGAACCCGCGCACGTGCTCGGCGGGGATGTGCTCGTCGGCGAACACGAGCACGCGGTCGCGGCCGGCGAGCGTCTCCGGCGTCTGCGTGAAGTGGCTCGGCCGCGTCACCCCGTCGATCTGGTGCGCGTCGACCCCGTGGAACCGCAGGAGCGCCGCCCACTGGTAACTCGCGACGAATACCGGCTCGGCCCGTCCCTTCAGCGAATCGGCCAGTTCGCGGGCGACGGCCATTTTCGAGATCTGCCGCGTCACCCGGTCGGCCTGCGGCGACAACACCGGCAGCGGCCGGACGAGGTGGACGGCGAGGAACAGCACGGCGACGGCCGGCGCCGCGAACGCCAGCGGCGTGACGCGCCGCCAGAACCCGCCGGCGCGGAGCCGGGCGTACCACACGGCAGCGAGCGGCCAGACGGCGATGTAACAGACGAGCGCCCAGTTCCCCTCGAGCGGCCCGCGCGTCGCCTTGTACAGGAAAAACGCAAACGGAAACACGAACAGCCCCGCGCACGCCCGCAGCCGCGGATCAGCGAGGAGTTCGCGGCGGTTCAGCAGCGACCACACGAACACGACGAACGGCACCGTCCCGAACAGAAGGATTTGCACGCCGACGAACCCGAGGAACGGGACGACGCCCGGCTCAGGGCTCCCCATCGAGTGCTTCCACTGGTAGAGGAGCGGCCGGAAGTCGTGGCGGACGTTGTGGAGCAGGATCGGCAGCGTGACGACGAACGCGACCGCGAGGTGCGCGGCGTACCCGACCACCCAGCGCCGCCAGTTGCCGGCGGCGACGAACGTCAGGAACCCGCCGATGACCGCGAGGCCGGTGGTGTATTTCCCGAGGATGCCGCAGCCGAGCGCGACCCCGCCGACAAGCCAGAGCCAGATTGGTATCTGGGGCAAACTTGACGGCGGGTTGGCGGGGTCAACCTCTCCCCCGGCCCCTCCCCTAGGAGGGGAGGGGTGTTTGATCTCGACAGCATCCCGCGACACGGCGAACGCCGAAGATACGCCCGGCCAGTCGGTCGGTACGTCCCCCCCCTTCCCTCCCAGGGAAGGGGGGCCGGGGGGGTTAGGTTGCTCGGGGCTTCCGAGCCGCTCGTGAACCTTCACCAGCCAGAGCAGGTACAGCGCCCAAAACATGAGCAGCGGCGTGTCCGGCGTCACCAGCACGGCGCCGAGCGTGAACAGCGGGGTGAACACGACCAGCGGCAGCAGCGCCCGCGGCCGCGTCAGATACCCCACGACGCCGAGCACGGTGAGCGTGGACAGCACCGCGGGAAGGCGGATGGCGAAGAGCGTGTCGCCGAAGACGCTGGTGGCCGCGCGGATGAGGTACGCGGTCATCGGCGGGTGGTCGTAGTAGCTGAATTGCAGCTGTTCCGACCAGCACCAGTAGTAGAGTTCGTCGTCGGCCGGCGGGAGGACCGCGGCGAGGACGAGGTACGCCGGCGTCAGCCCGGCGAGGAGCCACCCGAACCCGCGCACGCCCACGCCGCCACCCCCGAATCCGTGGGGACCACCCGGCCCGCCTCGTGCGGCCGACCGCGGGGTATACACGATCTGCGCGGGCGGGGCGAGAGCGGTTTTTGGTACACTGGTGAAGGCGAACGGCCGGACCGACCGGAGCTGCGGCGATGCTCGACGAGTACCTGAACGAGCGGGTGGTCCTCGACCTGGCGAGCCTGTTCGTCTGCCTCGGCAAGCTGGCACGCTACGACGAGCACTTCCTGGAACTGCGCAACGCCGACATCCACGACCTCCGAGACACCGAGACGACTCGCGAGAACTACGTCGCCGAGTCGGTGGCGACGGGGGTGAAGCGGAACCGCAAGAAGGTGCTGGTGCGCCGCGCCGAGGTGGTCGCCATCGCCCGCATCTCCGACGTGGTGGACGCCTGACGGTTGGGAATGACCAAGGCCCCAATGACCCACCAATGACCAAGGAAGACAACCGCTCGTCCTTGGTCATTGGTGGGTCATTGGGCCTTGGTCATTCCCAACGCTATCCCGCCACCTGCGCCAGCCAGCGGCGCAGCGTCGCCTCCAGCCACGCCCGCTCCTCGGACTTGAACGGCGGCTGCGACTCGGCCGCCTCGGCGAAGCGCGTCCGCGTGGCGGCGTCGATCGTGCGGCGGCCCTTCGCGGTCAGTTCCACCACCACCTTGCGGCGGTCCTTCGGATCGGCCTTGCGGTAGACCAGGCCGTCGCGGCAGAGCGTGTCGAGCCGGGCCGTCATCCCGCCCGACGACAGCATCACGCTCTCGAGCAGCTGCGTCGGCGTCAGCCCGCCCTTCGGGCCGTTGCGCCGGAGGGTGGCGAGGATGTCAAACTGCCCGAGGGTCAAGTGGTGCTTCTCCAACGCCACTTCGACGCTGCGCTCGAGGTGCTGCGCCAGCACGATGACCCGCCCGACGAGCCCGAGCGGCGTCGGGTCGAGGTCCGGGCGGGCCGCCTTCCACGCCGTCATCATCCGGTCGATCACGTCGGCGTCGCTCATGAAACGAAGGCTATTGGGAGATATCTTGATGTCAAGATATCTGGACGGCGTGAGACTTACCTCGTACGTCAATCCCGCAGCCCTCCCCCAACCCGCGAGGCGATCATGAAGGAAATCCGGATCGGGAACACGGTCGAGCAGTGCGTCGAGCGGGCGGACTACCCGCCGGAGAAGATCAAGGCGATCCTCGGCGGCGAGACCGTCGCCGTGCTCGGGTACGGGGTCCAGGGCCGCGGCCAGTCGCTCAACATGCGCGACAACGGCGTGAAGGTCATCGTCGGCCAGCGCAAGGGCGGTAAGGCCTACGACCTGTGCCTCGAGGACGGCTGGAAGCCGGGCGAGACGCTGTTCGACCCGGAGGAGGCCGCGGCGAAGGGGACCGTCGTCCAGTACCTCCTCTCGGACGCCGGGCAGAAGGACATGTGGCCCAAGATCAAGCCGCACCTGACGAAGGGGAAGGCGCTCTACTTCTCGCACGGCTTCTCGATCGTGTTCAAGGACCAGACCGGCGTCGTGCCGCCGGCCGACATCGACGTGATCCTGTGCGCGCCGAAGGGCTCGGGCACCACGGTGCGCCGCCTGTTCCTCGAGGGCCGCGGCATCAACAGCAGCTTCGCCGTGTTCCAGGACGCGACCGGCAAGGCCCGCGACCGCGTGCTCGCGCTCGGCGTCGCCATCGGCTCGGGCTACCTGTTCGAGACGGACTTCAAGAAGGAAGTGGTCAGCGACCTGACCGGCGAGCGCGGCGTGCTCATGGGCGCCATCTACGGGCTGTGGCTGGCCCAGTACGAGGTGCTGCGGGCCAACGGCCACAGCCCGAGCGAGGCGTTCAACGAGACGGTCGAGGAGGCGACCCAGAGCCTCTACCCGCTGATCGGCGAGAAGGGGATGGACTGGATGTACGCCAACTGCTCGACGACCGCCCAGCGCGGCGCGCTCGACTGGTTCGGCCCGTTCCGCGACGCGAGCAAGCCGGTGTTCGAGAAGCTGTACCAGTCGGTGGCGAGCGGCGAAGAGGCGCGGCGGACGCTGGAGGCGAACAGCAAGCCGGACTACCGCGCCGGCCTGGAGAAGGAGTTGAAGGCGATCGCCGAGAGCGAGATGTGGCAGGCCGGCGCGCAGGTGCGGGCGCTGCGCCCCGAGCGGCAGGGCCAGTGACAGCGGATTGTCACCACTGTGACATCCGACTGTCGCAACCAATGACAGTCAGGTGTCACGAGTCACGCGCGGGGACGCGGCGGGCGTGTCGGGCTTTTCCCCCGGATTTTCATGGGCGCGACGCGCCGACGGTGACAACGGAAATCCAAAGACGAGCATAAACACGATTTTGCAGATGCTCATAGTCGAATTTTTGAGCATTCAGACCCTTCAGAAGTTTTTTCGGAATTCTTGTGCGCCCGCCCGGGCGCGCAACTGCTTACCCGGATGGGGGGTCGGCGCGGGGCGGGGCACGCATCCCCCGGCGGGGGGCCGAAGGGACATTCCCCGTCCTTGACACCCCCTTTGGCGCCCCTCTAAGATGCCCGCGTTCGACCTCGGCCGTCCGCTGCCGCCTCCTTCTTGCGGCGGTTTCGTCACCACCCCGGGCGGCCCGGGTTCGTCCGAAATCCGCGTCCGGTCCCTTCGACGCGGCCCCGTTCGCTGCCGGTGTAGAGCCGTAAGTTGTTCGTCCGCCGTCCGTTGCGGCCCGGCCGCAGGGGGAGCGTCGCCATGCCGCCGACCGACGCCGTTGCCGAATTCCGCCGCGGTTGGTTGCCTCACGCCACCGACGCCGGGTTGGATCGCATCACCGATTTGCTGGAAAAGGCGAGCCCTCTTTTGATCCACGGGGCGTTCACGCGGGCTGTGCCGATGGGCTGCCTGGCGACGCACATCGCCTGGAACCACCCCGAGACGGCCGGGTACGAGCACGAGGCCGGCGTGATGTGGCTCTGCCGCGTCGCCGGCCTCAACCCCGCGACCTCGGCGCTCATCCTCGCCTGGGACCGCGCCGGCGTCGGCGACTTCGAGTTGCGCCAGGGGTTGCTCGCCGCGTGCTGCGAGGAACAGGAGCGGCGGGCCGGTGTGGAGGCGGCCGAGGCGGAGCTGGCGTTCTGCTGAGCCGGGATGCACGATGCTCGCCCGCGTCCTCGAACCCGAGGTGATGGACACCCTGGACGACGCCCGCGACTACGACGCGATGGACCACTCGGCGGTGAACGCCACGTTCGCCGCCGATTTTCTTGCGCGGTGGGGTGGGGGCGCCGACCGCATCCTCGACGTCGGCACCGGAACGGCGCAAATCCCGATCGAGCTCTGCAGGCGTTGCGGGTTCGGATCCCGAATCACGGCGATTGACCTTGCCGACCACATGCTCGCCCTCGCGCGCCAGAACGTGGCCGCGGCGGGCTTCGACGGTCAGGTCCGCATCGAGAAGGCGGACGCGAAGGGTTTCCGCTTCCGCGACGGAGAGTTCGAGGCCGTCATCTCGAACAGTATCATCCACCACATCCCCGAGCCGTTCGACTGTCTCGCGGAGACGCACCGCGTCTGCGCCGATGGCGGGCTGATCTTCGTCCGTGACCTGTTCCGCCCGCCGGACGAGGACACGCTGCACCGACTCGTCGCCACTTACGTTGCCGGCTGCAACGCGCACCAGACACAACTCTTCGCCGACTCTCTGCGCGCGGCACTGACCGTCGATGAAGTCCGCTATATGGTGCGATGCCTCGGTTACGCGCCGGAGGCAGTGCAGGCCACGTCCGACCGGCACTGGACCTTCGCGGCGATCCGGGCGAGCCGAGGGCCGTAAGGCCCCGGGTGTTTCACCTCAACTTCGACACCCGGGGCCTTACGGCCCTCGGCTCGCCCGGCGAACGCTCGCGCTATAATCCCCGCATGTCCCCCATCGACGCCCTCGCCTGGGTCGGGAACCTCGCCGCGTTCGGCGCCCGTGCCGCGGGCGCGGCGCTCACCGCCCTGCCCCGCCCCCGCTGGTGGGCGCGGCCGTTCTACGGCATGGTCGTCGGCGCCCTGCCGCTCGCCGGCGTCGCCGGGCTGGCGCTCGGCGTCGTCATCTGGCTCCACACCCGCGACGTGCTGGCGCGGGCCGCACCCGGGGCGGTCGAGTACCTGCCGACGTTCCTCGCCGCCGCCGTGCTCCTCGAACTCGCACCGGTCGGCGCCGGGCTCATCGCCGCGGCCCGCACGGGGGCCAGTCTCGGCGCCGAACTCGCGTCGATGAAGGTCGGCGAGCAGTTGGACGCGCTCCGGCTCCTCGGCGTGTCGCCGCTCACCCGGCTGATCGGTCCGCGCGTCCTCGCCGCGGTCCTGGCGGTGCCGGTGCTGCACGTCGTCATCGCCACGGTCGCGCTCGGGAGCGGGTTCGCGGCAGAAACGGTCGCGGGACACACAACACCGCTGCGCTACGAAACAGCGGCGGTGCGGGAGCTCTACCTGGCGGACGTGGTGCCGGCGGGGCTGAAGACGCTGGCGTTCGGCCTCGTCGTAGGCGTCGCCGGGTGCTTCGTCGGGCTGACGGCGCGGGAGGGGTCGGAGGGCGTCGGGAAGGCGGCGACGGACGCGGTCGTCGTGTGCGCGCTGTTGGTGCTCGCGGCCGACGTGCTGCTGGTCGGCGCGATCAAGGCGTTCGGATGAGTCAGGGCGTCAGGCGCGGCACGATCGGCCCGGGCGCTGGCTGAGATCCCGGCGGCGCCGGTTGCGGCCCTGGTGCCGCCGCCGGCGGGAGTTGCTGAGGCGCCGGCAGCGGGGCCGGCGGGTTCAGCACGCGCGGGCCGAGGTCGTCCGCGGGCGGGCTGTCGGACGGCGGCAGGTTGATCCCGCGCATCCGCAGCGCGTCGGCATTCTGGATCAGCTCCCCCGGGTCGGGGCGGCGGATCGGGTTGAGCTCGAAGTAGTAGCGGCGTACGTCCTCGACCCGGAACGGCCAGAACACGTCGGCGAGGAAGTCGAACGGCGGGTAGGCGTACCACGGGGCGACGACGTGGACGCGCCGCGTCAAAGTCTCGTGGTCCGGGTGGACGAGGCGGATCGTGTAGTACCCGTAGTACTCGAACGGGGCGTGCGCCGGGGCGGCGCCGACCGGTTTGTTGTCGATGTACACCTGGGCGGTCGGCACGTTCGACTCGACGACGAACCGGCGGTTGACGCCGCCGCACCCGGCCGCCGCCAGCGCGACCGCCACGACCGCCGCAGACCGCCAGGCCCGTCCCGCCCGACCGGACATCCGGTTCCCCCCGCCCCAGGCGGTGTTGGGTGCTAGAATGAAGACGCGACCGGCCCATACCCCCCGCCCGGCGCGGGGTCAATCGGAACTGCCGGCCGCCCCGCCGGTGGACTGGCACGTCCGGCCCCCGGCCGCGTACACTGGTCCCACCGACCCCGCACGCCTCTTCCCGAGGGTGGTCCGTTGGCGGCATTCGAACCGGTCCGCTTTGCCGCGCTGACGGACGTCGGCGTGAAGCGGAGCCACAATCAGGACGCCTGCTCGGCTAACCCGGCCCCGGACGAGGTCGCGTGGCGCGACCACGGGCACGTGTTCGTCGTCGCCGACGGGATGGGCGGCCACGCGGTCGGGGAGAAGGCCAGCGCCAAGGCCGTCCGCGACATCCCGTTCCTGCTCACCCGGTACGCCAAGGACGGGGTCGCCGCCGGCGTCCGCCGGGCGTTCGCCGAGGCCAACACCGGCATCTACACGATCGGCCAGGAGAACCCGGAGTTCCGCGGCCTCGGCACCACCGCCGTCGCCCTCCTGCTGCGGCCGGAGGGCGTCTGGGTCGGCCACGTCGGTGACAGCCGCGCCTACCGGTTCCGCGACGGCAAGGCAGAACAACTCACGTTCGACCACTCGTGGGTCTGGGAGATCGCCCGCCGGCAGGGCGTGGACCCGGACGAACTCGGGGACTTCAAGAAGAACGTCATCATCCGCTCGCTCGGCCCGGACCCCGAGGTCGAGGTGGACGTGGAGGGGCCGCACCCGGTCCAGCCCGGCGACGTGTACCTGCTCTGCTCCGACGGGCTCACCGGCGTGGTCACGCCCGACGAGGTCGGGGCGGTGGCGACGTCGCTCCCGGCCGACGAGGCGGCGCGCCTGCTCGTCCACCTGGCGAACCTCCGCGGCGGGCCGGACAACATCACCGTGCTCATCGTCCGCGTCGGCGGCGGGGCGTCGGACCCCGAGGCCGCCCGCAAGGCGGCCGGGCCGGTCGGCCGGGCGCTCGCGGCGTGGAACCGGAAGGTACCGCTCCCGTACACCGCGCTCGGCGGCGGCGGGCTTCTCGCGGCGCTCGCGCTGGCGATGCATCTTGCTGAGATCCCCGGCGCGAGCGTGCTGTTCATCCTCGCCGCGGTGGTGATCCTCGGCGGGATCGCCGGGCTGGTCGCCCAGCTGATGAAAGAGGAGCCGGAGCAGGAGGCGCCGCCGCCCGAGGAGGGGCCGCGCGAGTTGCACGTCTACAAGACGACGGCGTGCCCGGTCACGCCCGAGGTGGTGGAGAAGTTCGCCGGGCTGGAGGCGGCGCTGGTGCAGGCGATGAAGGCGCAGGACGTGGCGGCCGACTGGGGCGCCCACGACAAACTCGCCCGCGCCGCCGACGCCGCCAAGCCGAAGGGCGACGCCGACGCGGTGCGGGCGCGGTGCAAGTCGCTCCTGTTCCTCGCCGAGGCGTTCCACAAGGCGCGGAACAAGGGCGAGTCCTTCCGCCCGAATTGGGACAAGAACGGGCCGGCGTGACGCCGCCGCAGACGGTAACCTCCCGCTACTTGATCTCCACCGGCACGACCTTCAGGTTCCGGTACGCGACCGCCCCGTGGTCGCCCTGAAGCATGAGCGGGCCGGTCGGCGCCTCCTTGCCGGTCAGGCCGCCGGGCGTCGGCCCCTTCATCTCCACGTCCTTGTGCAGCGTCGTCCCGTTCAGCACCACCGACCGGAACTTGGCGTTCGCCACCTTCTTGCCGTTCTCGAACTTCGGCGCCTGGAAGATCATCTCGAACTTCTGCCACTCGCCCGGCTTCTTGGCCGCGTTCACCTTCGGCGCCGCGGCACTGTACAGCGCCCCGAGGTCGCCCATGCCGAGCTTGTCGGCCGGCTTGCCGTAACTGTCGAGCACCTGCACCTCGTACTCGCCCATGACGTAGATGCCCGAGTTCGAGCCCTTCGGCAGCATGAACTCGACCTCCAGCATCACGTCGCCGAACTTCGCCTCGGTGTACAAGTCCGACCCGCCGCCGGTGATCGAGGCGAGCACCTTCCCGGACCCGTCCGGCGAGTTGTCGACGCCACCGACGAGCTTGCCGGGCTCCTTCTCGTCCCACGACACCGCGCACGCCTGCCACTGATTCTTCGCCTGGTTCTTGGCCTTCCAGCCGGTAAGATCCTTGCCGTTGAAGAGCTTGACCGGGGTCGGGTCGGCGGCCGGCGCGAGCGACGCGACGAGGACCGCGGGGACGAGCAGGAGGCGACGCATGGCGAGCTCCGAGAAGGGGAAGCGGGGCGGGACCGACGCACCGTGATGGTACGCGAGGTGCGGAGGAGGGGCGAGTCGAACTCTGTAACTGTAACGTCTTCGTCTTGGGGCTTTCAGCCCGGAAGGCGCCTTCGCTAGCCCGGGGTGGCAACCCCGGGCGGGCTGCCGCGGAGTTCGTGGGGTTCATACCCTACGGTCACCGCCGACGCCGCCCGGGGTTGCCACCCCGGGCTAGCAAAGGCGCCCTCCGGGCTGAAAGCCCCGAGCCAACGAAGAAGCCGGGGGACAGCCGTCCCCCGGCTTTCGGGCTGCTTCACCCCGCCCGGCGCTCGGGGAGCGGGTACTCCAGGATCTCCTGGAGCAGCTCGCGCTTGCTCGGGCGGGCGAGCAACGGCACGAGGTTCGGCAGGGCGTAGTAGTCGCCGTCGAACTGGTACGCGTCGGCCGCGATCCCGGCCTTCTTGCACTCGTCCTCCAGCTGGCTCGTCGCGCCCGTAACCTTCACGAAGCACACCGCCGGCTCGACCTTGAGTTCGTCCCGGTACTTCAGGAGTTCCGGCACGAACTTGGGGGCGTTGTTCTCCCCCTCGTCGGTCACGACCACGACCTGCTCGACGTACTGCCGCTTCCGCCGCAGCACCTCGACCGCCACGCCCGCCGACGTGCCGCCGCCGGCGGTGATGCCGGTCAGCGCCGCCTCCCACGCCGCCAGGTCCGGCCCCGCGGCCTCGACCGGGTAGGCGATGGTGTCGAAGGCGTAGGCGTACAGCTCCCGGTCGGCGACGGCCGCGAGCAGCGCCCCGAGCCGCTTGCCGATCTCGATCGCCTGCGACATCGACCCCGACTTGTCGATGAGCAGCGCCGTCGGGCGGGTGATCCGGCCGCGGGCCTTGACCCGGGCGTCGGCCACCGCGTCGAGCTTCGCCCTCACCTCGGCCGACACGCCGGCGGCGTCGCGGGCCTTCTCGGCCTTGAACGCGCTGACGCGCCCGAGCGTCTTCGCCTTCTCCAGCCGGTCCTCGATCATCGCCTTCACCGCCGCGTCGTCGAACGCGCCGCGCCGGCGGAGCATGTCGAGGTTGTTGATGACCTCCTGCGGGGTCATCCGGCCGACGAGCGCCTTGAGGACCGCCGGCGTGACCGCCTTCACGACGCCGACCGCGACGCGGAACGGCACGTCGTACTGCACAATCAGCCGGGCCGCCGCCTCGGGCGTGGGGGCGGCGGCGAGCGCCTTGAGCCCGGCCTGCTTCGACCCCTCGGGCGGCACGCCGTCGAACAGCACCGCCTGCGCCCGCGGGCCGGGCTTCACGTGCAGCAGCGCGTACAGCCGCTTCAGCGCCTTGCGGGCGGTGAGGGCGGTGCTGTCGAACCACTTGTCGTCGGCCTCGCGCTCGCGGAGGTAGCGCGTGACCTCGGTGCGCACCGACCGCGGCACGTTCCGGCCGAGGCCGCCGTCGGCGGTCATCAGCACCTTCTCCTTCACCGGCGCCACGACCTCGACCTTCACCTCCTCCTTCCACCCGTGGATGAAGTCGATGACGCGGCCGACCTGGTACGGCGGCAGCTGCCGCAGCAGCGCGAGGCCGACGGCGCGGTGGCCCGGGAAGGTGCTCAGCGCCAGGGTGACGACGAACATCTCGTGGTGGTCGCGCACGTCGCCGTGGTCGGCGTACCACGCCGCGAGGCGGACGTAGAACCGCGGGTCCTGCGCGACGAGGTCGCGGTGGAGCGGGTGGACGAGCGCGAGGTTCCGGTGCGGGCAGGTGAGGAGGCTGTTCAGCATCGCCAGCCGCAGGTCCTGCTCGTTCGTGGTCGTCGTCATGGGCGGACCTCCAACGAAAACGGCCGCTCGTGCGGCCGTGGAAGGGAACCCGTACAAGTTTCGCCTGCGGCCCCTGACGGGGCTGATGCGATGCCTTCGACCTCTCGGCCACCCCGCCGTCGAGAGGCGGGGGTAGGATTCGAACCTACGATGCGGTTGCCCGCACGATGCATGTACGCAGTCGGCGTCGGGTACGGGTTGTCTCGATGATTGTGTGAACGCCCCGGGCCGCCGCACGAGTCCGGCTGGCTTTGGGTACACGTTGAGCGCTCTACCGCTGAGCTACCCCCCGGTCAATCGGGGGGGCCGGACTCGAACCGGCGACCTCTCCCTTCTAGGGGAAGTGTTTGTAGGCCGTCCGCGTGGGGTGCGGTCGGCCCGGTGCGTTCGGAGGAAGGGACGGGTGCGGCAGCGGGAGGTTCGGGGAATTCCGGACGGGATCGTGACACCGCGGGCGTGGTTCCCGGGGCGTTGCCCCGGGCTATCGAATCTCACCCCGTTGGGGTGAAGAGGGGTG
>VFQN01001108.1_pt1 | contig 46994 bp, 45 predicted proteins | sample 3512371 | NCBI WGS metagenome assembly VFQN01 (sample SAMN10412370, study PRJNA504923) | tailings metagenome | isolation source: Replicate 2 from Balatoc abandoned mine | place: Philippines: Itogon, Benguet | collected 2017-08-28
CCACGCCGTCGCGCACCGCGGTGGGCATCTGGCTGGACAGCGTGATCAGCAGCCGCCCCGTGGCCGCGTCGGTCTCGGCCAGCACCACGCGCGGCTCCATCGAGGCCGGCGCGAGACGCTGGTTGACGAGGTCGAGCGACACGCGGTGCGCCGCCTTCGCGAACGCCGCCTCGGTGGCCACCGCATCGCCGTGGCGCATCTCGGCGGCAATGTTGTCGGCCGCGGCCTCGCACAGCACCGGCGCGCCCGGGCGCATCGCGGCCAGCGGGTCGGTGACGGCGGGCAGGTCTTCGTAGTCGACGAGGATGGCCTCGGCGGCGTTGAGCGCCGCCTCGCGCGATTCGGCCACCACCGCGGCCACCGCCTCACCGACGTAGCGCACGCGGTCCAGCGCCAGCGGATGGCGCGGCGCCGAGGCGCCGGGCTTGCCGTCGGGCCGCGGGAAGGGCACCGCCGGCCCGATCGGCTTGACGCTGGCGGCCTGCAGGTCGGCGCCGCTGAAGACGGCGAGCACGCCCGGCATCGCCCGGGCCGCGCTCGTGTCCACGCCGAGGATGCGGGCGTGCGCGTAAGGCGAGCGCAGGAAGATCAAGTGGGTCTGCGCCGCGCGCGCCAGGTCGTCGGTGAAGCGGCCTTCGCCGCGCAGCAGCGCCGGGTCCTCGATGCGGCGCACTTCCTTGCCGCTGCCGTAGCGGCCGGCTTCGACGGTCGTGCTCATGCGCGCTCTCCCTTGGCCGCCAGCGCCTGCGCGGCCTGCTGCACCGAGGCGACGATGTTGACGTAGCCGGTGCAGCGGCACAGGTTGCCTTCCAGCGCCTCGACGATCTGCGCCTCGCTCGGGTTCGGCTGCTGGCGCAGCAGCGCGCAGGCCGACATCAGCATGCCCGGGGTGCAGAAGCCGCACTGCAGGCCGTGGCAGGCCATGAAGGCCTCCTGCAGCGCATGGGGTTGGTCCCCCTGGGTCAGGCCTTCCACCGTGGTGATCGCGCGGCCCTGCGCCTGCAGCGCGAGGATGCTGCAGCTCTTCACCGCCTCGCCGTCGACGAGCACGGTGCAGGCGCCGCACTGCGCGGTGTCGCAGCCCTGGTGGGTGCCGGTCAGCGCGAGCGGGCCGCGCAGCAGCTCGACCAGCAAGGTGGTGGGGGCCACGTCGGCCTCGACCGCTCGGCCGTTGACCGTGAGTTGAAGGTTCGTCATCGGGTCACCTTTCGTCGGGTGACCGAGATGCTAGTGCGCCTTGGCGATCAGTGCGTCGAACCCGGGATAGTCCTCACGCGCGATCGCCACCTTGCGCGCGAACGGGCTCCACGAGACGCCCGAGGCCAGCGCGTCCTTGAACCCGGCGGCATCGACGATCCAGCTGCCGCCCAGCAGCGTGACGCCGCGCGCGAACAGCGGATCCGGCAGGCAGCCCGCCCCCGGGCCGACCAGCGAGACACGCTGCGCGGCGCGGCAGTGCGACAGGATGGTCTCCAGCGTGTCGTTGAGCAGCACGGTGCTGGTGGACAGCACCTTGTTGCAGGCGCCGAGGTCGGCCGGGTCGAGCGAGACGCGCCAGCCCTCGCGCAGACCGGCCAGGTCGTCGCGCAGCTCGATGACGGTCAGGCGCGCGCCGGTTTCCAGCACCTGCTTCACCAGCGGCGGGAACAAGCCGACCATGCCGACATGGTCGCCCGGCGCGAGGTCGAGGTCGCCGATCGAGCCTTGCGCCGGCGGCGGCTGGTAGCCGGCGCGGTCGAACAGGTGGCGCGTCAGCGCGTTGACGGCGGCGAAGCCCAGCGTGCGCTGCACGCCCTGCGCCTGCGCATAGCGACGCGCCAGGTCGAGCGCGGCCAGGCCCTGCACCGCGCCGGCGTCGGCGCTGCGCAGCTGGCCCAGCGTGTCGCCGAGCAGCACGAAGCTCAGGCCCAGCGAGCCGTCGTCGAGCTCGATGGCGCAGAACTCGCCGTCGCGGGTGCCGTCGGCCGCGGGCGGCGGCAGGTGCAGCCGCTTCACGCGCGGCAGCGGGCCGAGGGCGGGCAGGCGCTCCAGCAGCGCCAGCAGGTCGGTGGCGATGCTGCTCATGGCTGCGCCGCCACCATCACGGCATAGGCCTTGAAGACGGCGGTGGCCGCCACGCCGACCTTCAGGTCCAGCGCCTCCACGCCCTCGTTGGTGACGCTGGCGGTCAGCGTCATGCCGCCGGGCAGCGTCAGCACGACGAGCGACGACACCGCGCCGCGCTCGATGCGCGAGACCGTGCCGGCCAGCTGGTTGCGCGCCGAGAGCTGCCAGCCGGCGAAGTCGGTGACCAGCACCACCGCCGAGGCCTTGACCAGCGCCAGCGCTTCCTTGCCCTTCTTCAGCTTCAAGCGCTTCGCGGCCTCGGCCGTCATGGTGGCGACGATCTCGTCGCCGCTCTTCAGCGCGATCGTCACCGTGGCCGACACCGGGCCGACGTCCAGCGCCTTGACGACGCCAGCGAACTGGTTGCGTGCAGTGGTCTTCATCGACATCCTTCGAAGCAGGCCGGCCAGCGCCGGCAGTTCGGCCAGGCGCGCCTCCTGGGCGCGCAGGAACTCGCGTTGTTCGTGCTGCAGCGTGCGCCAGGCACCGAGCAGGCCGCGCGCCGCCTCGGTCAGCCGGGTGCCGCCGCCACCCGCGCCGCCGGTGGCCGTCTCGAGCAGCGGCGCGTTGGCGAGGTTGCACGCTGTCTCGAGCATCAGCCAGGCGCCTTTGTAGCTCAGGCCCGCGGTGCGCGCGGCCTTGTTGATCGAGCCGATGGCCTCGATGGCCTCGATCAGCGCGAAGAAGCGCGCGTCGAGCCGGCCCGCGAGCTTGAGTTCCGCACTGATCAGGCTGCCGCTCATGCCTCCCTCATTCCATCAGCGCCACGGTCTTCACCTGCGCCCACACCGGCAGGCCCACCGCCAGACCGAGCGATTCGGCCGAACGCTTCGTCAGCCGCGCCACCACTGGCACGCCGCCGACACGCACGCGCACCAGCGCCAGCGCAGGATGGCCGTCGTCGGCGATCGCCTCGACCGTGCCCGGCAGCTGGTTGCCGATGCTGGTGCCGGACTGCTGCGTGCGCGTGAGGCTGACGTCGCGCGCGAGCACGCGCAGGCGCACGCGCCGGCCCACCGGCGCGCCGTCGTCGCGGGCCCAGAAGCGGCAGGCGCCGCCGTCGACGTCCAGCCGGGCCAGCTGCCAGCGCGCATCGCGCTCGGCGACCACGGCGTCGAGCACCACGCCGGCGTCGTCGCCGAAGGCCACCGGCAGGTCCAGCCGCGCCAGCATGTCGGCCACCGCACCGTGCGCCAGCACGCGGCCGGCGTCCATCAGCACGAGGTGGTCGGCCAGACGCGCCACCTCGTCGATCGAGTGGCTGACGTAGATCACCGGGATGCCCAGTTCCTCGTGCAGCCGGTCGAGGTAGGGCAGCACTTCGGCCTTGCGCCTCGCGTCCAGCGCGGCCAGGGGCTCGTCCATCAGCAGCAGGCGCGGGCTGGTGGCCAGCGCGCGAGCGATGGCCACGCGCTGGCGTTCGCCACCGGAGAGCGTGTCCGGCCGGCGCGCCAGCAGGTGGCCGATGCCGAGCAGTTCCACCACGTGTTCGGGCGCGATGCGCCGCGCTTCGGGGGCGATGCGCTTGAGCCCATAGGCCAGGTTGGCGCGCACGTCGAGGTGCGGGAACAGCGCCGCCTCCTGGATCACGTAGCCGATCGCCCGGCGGTGGGTGGGCACGAAGGCGTCCGCGGCGTCGTCCTGCCAGACCTCGCCGCCCAGCGCCACGCGGCCGGCGGCGCGCTCCAGCCCGGCCAGCGCGCGCAGCACCGTGGTCTTGCCGCAGCCCGAGGGGCCGAACAGCGCGCTGACGCCGCGCGCGGGCAGCGCCAGCGTGACGTCGAGCGTGAAGCCGCGGCGCGGCAACGACAGGCTCGCCTCGATCATGCGGCGCCCTCCTCGCGCCGCGGCCGGTTGACGACGTACAGCGTCACCAGCACCACGAGCGCGAACACCACCATGCCGGCGGCCAGGCGATGGGCCTGGCCGAACTCGAGCGCCTCGACGTGGTCGTAGATCGCCACCGACAGCACGCGCGTCTCGCCCGGGATGTTGCCGCCGATCATCAGCACCACGCCGAACTCGCCGACGGTGTGGGCGAAGCCGAGCACGCTGGCCGTCACGAAGCCCGGCCGCGCCAGCGGCACCGCGACGGTGAAGAAGCGGTCCCAGGGGCTCGCGCGCAGCGTGGCGGCGGCCTCGAGCGTGCGTTCGGGGATCGCCTCGAAGGCCTGCTGCAGCGGTTGCACGACGAAGGGCAGCGAGTAGATCACCGAGGCCACCACCAGCCCGGCGAAGGTGAAGGGCAGGCGGCCCAGGCCGAGCGATTGCGTGAATTGCCCCACCGGCCCGTGCGGGCCCATCAGCAGCAGCAGGTAGAAGCCGATCACGGTCGGCGGCAGCACCAGCGGCATGGCCACCAGCGCCGCCCAGAAGGGCTTGCTGCGCGAGGGCGTGCGCGCCAGCCACCAGGCCATCGGCGTGCCGACGATCAGCAGCAGCACCGTGGTCACCGCCGCCAGCTCGGCGGTCAGGCGCACGGCGCTCCATTCGGCGGGGGTCAGCATCGCGCGCTGGCCTCAGGGGCCGTAGCCGAACTCGCGGATAACGGCCTTCGCGGAATCGCTGCGCAGGAACTCCAGCAGCGCACGCGCCGCCGGATTCTTCTCGCCGGCCTTCAGCAGCACCGCATCCTGGCGGATCTCGCCGTACAGGTTCGGCGGCACGAGCCAGAACGAACCACTCGCCGGCCTGCCCGGCACGGCCACCTGCGACAGCGCGACGAAGCCGAGCTCGGCGTTGCCGGTGGCGACGAACTGGAAGGTCTGCGCGATGCTCTCGCCCGTTACCAGCTTCGGTGCCAGCGCGTCGGCCAGGCCGCGCGCGCGGATCACCTCCATCGCCGCGGCGCCATAGGGCGCCACCTTGGGGTTGGCGATGGCGACGTGCTTCACCGTGCCGGAGGCCAGCACCGCTCCTTGCACGTCGACCAGTCCGGGCTGCGCGCTCCACAGCGCCAGCCGGCCCAGCGCGTAGGTGAAGGCCGTGCCGGCGACACCATGGCCTTCGGCGACGAGCTTGCGCGGCGTCTCGTCGTCGGCCGCCAGCAGCACCTCGAACGGTGCGCCGTTGACGATCTGCGAATGGAACTTGCCCGTGGCGCCGCTGGACACCTTCAAGGTGTGGCCCGTCGCCGCGGTGAACTGTGCGCCGATCTTCGCGAACGGCCCGGCGAAGTTGGCGGCCACCGCCACCTGAACCTCGCCGGCACGGGCGGCCGCGGCGAACACGACGGCGAGGAGCAGCAGGCACGGGCGGCGCATGGTGGCATCCAGGATGGCGACTGACGTTATGTATCTTAATACACAACGTTTGGGGCACCTGCGGCACGCCGCTGCCGGCCCGACGCCATCATCTTCGCTTCACCCGCCCCGCGCGGTGCGCTGGCATCATCGGCCGCATGCGCGTGCTGCTGGTGGAAGACGACACGATGATCGGCGAGAGCCTGCGCGAGGCACTGCGCCGCCAGGGCATGGCCTGCGACTGGGTGCGCGACGGCCGCGCCGCCGAGGCCGTGCTGGCCGGCGAACGCTTCGACGCCGTGCTGCTCGACCTCGGCCTGCCGCAGCGCGACGGCATCGAGGTGCTGCGCAGCCTGCGCGCGCGCGGCGACGACACGCCGGTGATCGTGCTCACCGCGCGCGACACGCTGAACGACAAGGTGAAGGGCCTGGACAGCGGCGCCGACGACTACCTCGTCAAGCCCTTCGAGCTCGACGAGCTGCTCGCCCGACTGCGCGCGCTGCGCCGCCGTCACGAGGGCCGCGCGAGCCCGCTGCTGCAGGTGGCCGACCTCACGCTCGACCCCGCCACCCGCGAGGTCACGCGCGGCGGCCGGCCCGTGCTGCTCTCGGCGCGCGAGTTCGCGCTGCTGCAGGCGCTGCTGGAGCGGCCCGGCGCGATCGTCTCGCGCGCGCAGCTGGAAGACCGGCTGTACGGCTGGGGCGAGGAGCTGGAGAGCAACGCGATCAGCGTCTACATGCACCAGCTGCGCAAGAAGCTCGGTGACGACCTGCTGCACACGGTGCGCGGCCTGGGCTACTACGCCGGCCCGGCCAAGGACGGCGGCCCTTGAAGGCCGATGCGCTGCTGCACTCGCTGCGCGGGCGGTTGTTCGCGTTCCTGCTCGCGCTGGCCGGCCTCACCGCGCTGGCGGTGGGCGGGGCGACCTACGTGAGCGTGCGCGCCGAGGCCGACGAGCTGTTCGACTACCACCTGCGCCAGATGGCGCTGTCGCTGCGCGACCAGGGCCGCATCGGCGAGGACGAACGCGACGCGCTGGCCAACCCCGAGTTCGACTACGTGGTGCAGGTGTGGTCGGTCGACGGGCTCACGCTGTACAGCAGCCGCCGCCCGGCGAACGCGCCGGCGCTGCCGCAGCGTGCCGTGCTCGGCTACAGCGAGGTGCGGCTGGGCAGCGAGAACTGGCGTGTGTTCGCCGCCGCCACACCGCTGCGCGTGGTGCAGGTGGCGCAGCCGCTCGCGGTGCGGCGGCGCCTGGCCACCGCGGCCGCACTGCGCAGCGTGGCGCCGATCGCCGTGGCCGCACCGCTGGTGGCACTCGGCCTGTGGTGGATCATCGGCGTCTCGCTCGCGCCGCTGCAGCGCGTCACTCGCGCCGCCAGCACACGCGGCGCCGACAGTCTCGACGCGCTGCCCGCGGCCGGCCTGCCGCGCGAGCTGCGGCCGCTGGTCGACGCGTTCAACGGCCTGCTGGAGCGGCTGGCCGCCGCCTTCGAGGCCCAGCGCCACTTCGTGGCCGATGCCGCCCACGAACTGCGCACGCCGCTGACGGCGCTGAAGCTGCAGATCGGATTGCTGCAGGGCACGCCCCCCGGCCCCGGACAGGACGCCGCGATCGCCCGGCTGCGCGCCGGCGTGGACCGCGCCACCCATCTGGTCGAGCAGTTGCTCACGCTGGCGCGCGCGGAGCCCGGCGCGGCCGCCACGCCCCTGGTGGAGATCGATCTCGCCGAGGTGGCGCGCCAGGCGCTCGGGGACGCCGAACCGCTGGCCGCGCGTGCCGGCGCGGTGATCACCCTCGACGCGCCATCGCCCGTGACGATGCTCGGCGACGCACCGGCCCTGCGCAGCGCCATCCGCAACCTGCTGGACAACGCGGTGAAGTACGGCGGCCGACGCGTGGCCCTGAGCGTGCACGAGCCGGACGGGGGAGGCTGGACGATGCGCGTGGAGGACGACGGCCCGGGCATCGCGCTGGCCGACCGCGGGCGTCTGTTCGAGCGGTTTCAGCGCGGCGAGGCCCGCGAGGCCGAAGGCAGCGGCCTCGGTCTGGCCATCGTGCAGGCCGTGGCCAAGCGGCATGGCGCCGCCATCGAACTCGGCACCAGCCGCCTGGGCGGGCTGGCGGTCGAGCTGCGCGCGGGCTGACTCAGCTCAGGTCGCGCCGGCGGGCATCGAACTCCTCCTTGTCGATCTCGCCGCGCGCATAGCGCTCCCGCAGGATCGACAGCGCCCGGTCCCGTCCGCCGGAGGAGCCGCCAGCCTCGCCGCGCAACATCCAGCGAACCCCGACGATGACGAGCGCGATCAGCACCGCCCAGGCGAGCAGATGCCCGAGACCGAACATCGCCCCGGCGCCCCAACCAGCGCCCCAGTCCATCATGTGAGTCCACATCGAAGATCTCCCGGCGCGACCCAGAACGCGGCGTTCGCGAAGGTGCCGCCGCGCATCTTGCCTAGCGGCCCCAGGCGCGTCGCAGCTGCTCGCGCTGTTCGGCAGTCAGCACGGCATCGATCTTCTTGCGCGCCTCGAGCTGCGCCTCGAACATCCCCTTCTGCGCCGCGACCATGGCCTCGAATGCCTTGCGCGCGGCCTGCTCGTCGAGCGGGCCAGGGCCGTACATGCCCTGCATGTGGTAGCCCTGCCGGTGCATCGCGCCCATCTGCTGCCACATCGTGCTGGCCGCCTGTTCCTGGATCTCGTCGATCTTCTTGCGCTGCTCGGCGCTCAGGTTGAGCCCCGCGTACGCATGGCCGGCGTAGCCCCACATCATGCCGGGGCCCATGCCATAGCCGCCGGGGCCGAAGCCGTAACCGCCCATCATGCCGGGACCCATGCCATAACCACCCGGGCCGTAGCCGCCCATCATCCCGGGACCCATGCCACCGGCCGGCTGTGCTGCGGCCAGGCCACTCGCCAGGGCTGTCGTCGCGGCCAGTGCCGCTGCTTGCTTGAGGTTCACTGCGGTGTCCTTTCGTTGGCTCGCGGCGGTCCTTCCGCGAAGCGTTCGCTTCGCGGTCAGCGCCGGGCACCGTCAGCCGCGGTGGCGACACCCGACCCGTCACTGGGACCCGGCCCTGAGGCGATGGTTCCAGCGGCCGCAGCGTCGCGCCGAGCGATCGCCGAGCGGTCTTCACCTTCGCCTCATCTCGCCCTCATCTCGCCCTCACACCGACTTCCTAGAGTGCTCCTCATCCGCTGCCGCCGGGCAGCGCATCCCGGAAAGGAGTCTCCATGTCCCGCAAGCTCACTGCCACCGCCGCCGCGTCGGCGCTGCTCGTTCTCTCGCTGGCCACCACCGCCGCCGACGCCTGGACGCTGCCGGCCTGGCTGCACCGCGGCCCAACGCCATCCACCACCACGGTGGCCGCCGCCGCTCCGGCGGCCCCTGCGCCGCTGTCCGCGGCACCGCTGCCCGCGGGCCAGATGCCCAATTACCGCGCCATCGTGCAGTCGCAGGGGCCGGCGGTGGTGGGCGTCACCGTGGCCGGCCTGCGCCATGCCTCCGACAACTCGGGCGAAGACGGGCCCGATCTCGATCCCTTCTTCCGCTTCTTCCGCGGCATCCCCGGCCTGCGCCTGCCGCCCCAGGGGGCGATGCCCTTCCGCGGCCAGGGCTCGGGGTTCATCGTCAGCGCCGATGGCCTGGTGCTGACCAACGCCCACGTGGTGCGCGACGCGAAGCAGGTGACGGTCAAACTCTCGGACCGCCGCGAGTTTTCCGCGCGGGTGCTGGGCAGCGATCCGGCCACCGACATCGCGGTGCTGAAGATCGACGCCAAGGGCCTGCCCACCGTCACGCTGGGCGATCCGCGCAGCGTGCAGGTGGGCGACTGGGTGCTGGCGATCGGCGCGCCCTTCGGCTTCGAGCAGACGGCCACGCAGGGCATCGTCAGCGCCAAGGGCCGGTCGCTGCCGGGCGACAGCTACGTGCCCTTCATCCAGACCGACGCGGCGGTCAACCCCGGCAACTCCGGCGGCCCGCTGTTCGACGCCGCCGGCCGCGTGGTCGGGATCAACGCGCAGATCTATTCTCAAAGCGGCGGCTTCCAGGGCCTGGCCTTTGCCATCCCGCTCGACGTGGCGCTGCGCGTGAAGGAGCAAATCGTCGCCACCGGCAAGGTCGATCACGCCCGGCTCGGCGTGACGGTGCAGGACCTGTCCGCGCCCTTGGCGGCCTCGTTCGGCCTGACGGCGCCCGACGGCGCGCTGGTGGCCAGCGTGGCGCCGGGCAGCGCTGCGGCGAAGGCCGGGCTCAAGGCCGGCGACGTGATCACCGCCGTGGGCGGTGAGCCGGTGCAGGTCGCCGGCGACGTGTCGCAGCGCGTGGGCCTGGCCAAGCCGGGTGAGCGCATGAACCTCACGGTGTGGCGCGACAAGTCGCGCACCGAGATTCCGGTGACGCTCGGCCGCGCCGGGTCCGACGACCCGCAGGCCGCGGCCGAGCCGCAGGGCGGTTCGCTCGGACTGGCGGTGCGCCCGCTCGAGCGCGACGAGCTGCGCGGCGCCGGCCTGGACCACGGCCTGCTCGTCGAGCAGGTTTCGGGGCCGGCCCAGCTGGCCGGCGTGCAGCCCGGCGACGTGCTGCTCGCGCTCAACGGCAAGCCGGTGCGCGCCATCGAGCAGGTCCGCGAGGCGCTGAAGTCGCACCCGAAGTCGGTCGCGCTGCTGGTCAGCCGCGACGGGCAGCAGATCTTCGTTCCGGTCAACCTGGGCTGAGTTGCAGCCCCCCAACCCCTGAAAGGAAGCCAAGATGAAGAGGATCCTTCTGGCCCTCACGACCCTGTCGATGAGCCTGGCCGCCCTGGGCAGCGCGCAGGCGGCCACGCCGCAGCGTCATGCCGATGCGCAGCGGCTGCACGACCACGTCGTCGAATCGCGCGCCGCGCAGCAGCGGCGCTGGATCACGGCCGAGCTGCGCCACCATCGTCTCGACGCCACGCAGGCCGCGTCGCTGCGCGCGGCGGTGACGGCGATCGAGCGCGACCAGCGCGCGCTCGACGCACGGCACCACGAGGACGTGTCGCAGGCACTCGCGCTGAGCCACCGCCAGGACCTGCTCGACTGGGCCATCCGCAGCGGACGCGTCGACTTCGAGCCGCAGCGCATCGCCGCGCTCGACGCCGTGGCCTGACGCCCCCCGCCGGACCCGCCTCCCATCCGTCCGCGCGATGCAGTGGCAGACGCAGTGGCTCGAGAGCCTGGCCTGGATCGGCCGCACCTGGCTGCTGGTGCTGCTGGGGTTCGCGGCGGCGGGCGCGGTGCTCGTGCGCTTCACGGCCTGGGGGCGGCAGTTCTGGCGCCTGTCCGGCGCCTACTTCTCGCCGCGACGCGACGGCTGGCCGCTCGCCGCCGTGGCGGCGATCCTGTTGCTGGCGGTGGCGGGCGTGCGCATGAACGTGCTGCTCTCGTACTGGAGCAACGGCTTCTACGACGCCGTGCAGGCGCTCGACGCCAACCGCTTCTGGTCGTTCATGCGCCTGTTCGCGCTGCTGGCCACGATGCACGTGACGCGCACCCTGCTCGGCTACCTCGTCACCCAGGCCTTCGAGATCCGCTGGCGCCGCTGGATGAACGAGCGCCTCACCACCGACTGGCTGAGCGGCGGTGCGTACTACCGCGCGCGCTTCCTGGCGCGGCCCGTGGACAACCCCGACCAGCGCATCCAGCTGGACATCGGCAGCTTCGTGAGCGCGAGCCGGTCGCTGGCCATCGGCGCGGTGGACGCCACGGTGTCGCTGGTCACCTTCAGCAGCATCCTGTGGGGCCTGTCCGGGCCGCTGACGATCGGCGGTGTCGAGCTGCCGCGCGCCATGGTCTTCCTCGTCTACGCCTACGTGCTGGTCGCCAGTGCGGTCGCCTTCCGGCTCGGCCGACCGCTCATCGGACTGAATTTCCTGAGCGAGAAGCTCGCCGCGGACTTCCGCTACGCGCTGGTTCGCCTGCGGGAGAACGCCGAATCGGTGGCGTTCTACCGCGGCGAGCCGGTCGAGAAGGCCGCGCTTGCGCAGCGCTTCGACGCCTTCATCCGCAACCTCTGGTCGCTGGTGTTCCGCTCGATGAAGTTCGACGGCTTCAACCTCGCCGTCAGCCAGGCGGCGGTGGTCTTCCCCTTCCTGCTGCAGGCACAGCGCTTCTTTGCCGGCACCATCAAGCTCGGCGACGTGATGCAGACCTCGCAGGCCTTCGGCCAGGTGCAGGATGCGCTGAGCTTCTTCCGCCTCTCGTACGACGGCTTCGCACAGTACCGCGCGGTGCTCGACCGGCTCAGCGGCTTCACCGACGCCGCCGAGCAGGCGCGCGCGCTGCCCGGCATCGACCGGAAGATTCGCGCCGAAGGGTTGGTGATCGAGGGCCTGGACGTTCACCGCCCCGACGGCGCACCGCTGTTGCGCGGCCTGGCACTGCGCCTTGCGCCGGGCGACGCGCTGCTGGTGCAGGGTGCCTCTGGCGCCGGCAAGACCACGCTGCTGCGCGCGCTGGCCGGCCTGTGGCCCTTCGCCAGCGGGCGGCTGAGCGCGCCCGGCGCCGATGACGCGCTGTTCCTGCCGCAGCGCCCCTACCTGCCCCTGGGCACGCTGCGCGCCGCCCTCGCCTACCCCGAGGCGAACGCCGAGGACGACCGCCTGCGCGAAGTGCTGCAGCAGGTGCAGCTCGGCCCGCTCATGCGCCGCCTGGACGAGGAGGCCGACTGGTCACAGGTGCTCTCGCTGGGCGAGCAGCAGCGCCTGGCCTTCGCCCGTGTGCTGCTCAAGCGCCCGCGCCTGGTGTTCCTCGACGAGGCGAGCTCCGCGCTCGACGAGGGCATGGAGCACGCGCTGTACTCACTGCTGCGGCGCGAGCTGCCAGACGCCATGCTCGTCAGCGTGGGCCATCGCGGCACGCTGCGGGCGCTGCACACGCTCCGACTGCAGCTCGGCGGCGATCGCTGGGTGGTGGACGCGGCGGCCTGAGGCGCCGCGGAGGTCTCAGGCCAGCGTGGTGCCGAAGAAGCGCATCGTGCGGTCCCAGGCCATCTGCGCCCACGCGGCGTCGTACTGCGTGATCGCGATGCGGTTGCGGCCCTGCGCCGTCTCGTTCGCGAAGGCGTGGTGGGCGAGGTAGCGGAAGCCTTCGTAGCACACGTTGGCCTCCTTGAGCTTCGCCTCCAGACCGTCGACGCTGGCGATCGGGAAGGCGCCGTCCTGCGTCGCCCAGTGGGCCTGCAGCGGCGCCTTGATCTTGGTCGCGTCGACGTACTCCAGCGGCGGCAGGCCGTACCAGATCACGCCGGCATCCATCTCCGGCACCATCGTCGAGGCCAGCACGGTGAGTGCGCCGCCCATGCAGTAGCCGGTCACGCCCACCTTGCCGCGGCCGATCTGGCGCGCCTTGAGGTACTGCACGGCGCCACGGATGTCCTGCTGCGCGGCCTCGCCGAAGTTCAGGCCGGTCATCAGGTGGTGGGCCTCCTCGGCCTCCACGGTGCTCTTGCCGCGGTAGAGGTCGGGCACCAGCGCGGTGAAGCCGGCCTCGGCGAAGCGCTGCGCCACGCCGCGGATCTGGTCGTTGACGCCCCACCATTCCTGGATCACCACCACCGCGCCGATCGGCTGGGCGGCTTCGGCGAGGTGGCCTTTGACGGTCTGTCCGTCGGGGCGCTTGAATTCGATGGTCTGGGCCATGGTCGTCTCCTGCGTGGGGTGGTTCGAAGCGCCGCGAGTATGCCGCCTATGATGAATCCATGTTCGGTGCCATTGCCGGCGACGTGATCGGTTCCGTCTACGAGCGGAACAACGTCAAGACCAAGACCTTTGCGCTGTTCGACGCGGCCAGCCGCTTCACCGACGACACGGTGCTGACGGTGGCGGTCGCGCGCGCGCTGCTGCACGGCGAACCGCCGGGCCGCGCGATGCGCGAGCTGCACGGCCGGTATCCGGACGCCGGCTTCGGCCCGACCTTCCGCGCCTGGATCGAGGCGGGCGACGATGGACCGGCCCCGAAGAGCGCCAGCAATGGCGCGGCGATGCGCATCAGCCCGGTCGGGTGGGCCTGCGCCACGCTCGACGAGGTGATGAGCACCGCCGAGCGCTTCACCGTGGTGACACACGACCATCCCGACGGCGTGAAGGGCGCGCAGGCGGTCGCGGTGGCGGTGTTCCTGGCCCGGCACGGCGCGGGCAAGGACGCGCTGCGCGATCACGTCGAACGGGTCTTCAGCTACGACCTGTCGGTGCCGCTGGATGCGGTGCGACCCGGCTACACCTTCGACCTGTCGTGCGAGGGCACGGTGCCGCATGCGATCCGCGCCTTCCTCGAAGCCCGCGACTTCGAGGACGCGGTACGCAACGCCATCTCGATCGGCGGCGACTCCGACACGCTGGCCGCCATCGCCGGCGCGATCGCCGAGGCGCACTGGGGCGGCGTGCCGGCGCCGATCGCGCAGGCCGTGTGGGCGCGCCTGGACGCGCCGCTGCGCGACATCACACAGCGCTTCTGCGCCGCCTACGCGCTGCCGCTCACAGCCGGCGCAGCGTCGCCAGCAGCATCCGGCTGAGCCTGGCCTTGCCCTCGGTGTAGGGCGGGAACAGCAGCTTCAGCGCCGACAGCGGCCCACCCTTGAGCACCGCGCGTTCGTGAGAGAAGGCCTTGAAGCCGAACAGGCCGTGCGCGTTGCCCAGGCCCGAGTGGTTGACGCCGCCGAATGGCAGGTTGCCGTGGGCGAACTGCATCACGCACAGGTTGACGCAGAAGCTGCCCGAGCTGGTCTCGGTGCGCAGCTTGTCGGCCGTGGCGCCGTCGCGGCTCCACAGGTACAGCGCCAACGGCTTGGGCGCGGCGTTGATGCGCGCGATCACCTCGTCGAGCGAATCGAACGGCGCGATCGGCAACACCGGGCCGAAGATCTCCTCTTGCGCGATGCGCGCGTCGTCGGGCACGTCCGCCAGCAGCGTCGGCGCCACGTAGCGCTGCCCGGCGTCGTGCACGCCACCGGCGTGCACCCGCGCGCCCTGCGCCACCGCCTCGTCGACCAGCGTACCGACACGCTGCGCGTGGCGCGCGTGGATCATGCGGCCGAGCGAGGGGCTGGCGGCCACCGCCGCGTCGTCGGCGCCGAAGCGCTCGGCCAGCACGGCACGGCACTGCGCGACGAAGGCGTCCATCACCGAGCGGTGCACGTAGAGATGGTCGGGCGCCACGCAGGTCTGGCCGGCGTTGACGAACTTGCCCCACATCACGTGCTCGGCGGCATGGCGCAGGTCGGCACTCGCGTCGACGACCACCGGCGACTTGCCACCGAGCTCCAGCGTCACCGACGCAAGGTGCCTGGCCGCCGCCGCCATCACCACCCGGCCGACCGAGGGCGAGCCGGTGAAGAACACGTGGTCGAAGGGCAGCGAGAGCAGGTGCGTCGAGGTCTCGACGGCGCCTTCGGCCATCGCCACCTCGGCCGGCTCGAAGACCTCGGCGATCACCTGGCCGATCACCGCGTTGACGTTCGGTGTGAACTCCGAGGGCTTGAGGATCGCCGTGTTGCCCGCCGCCACCGCCGACACCAGCGGGCCGACCAGGGTGGAGACCGGGTAGTTCCACGGCCCGATGATCAGGCAGCGGCCGCGCGGCTGGTAGACGATGCGCGCGCTGGTGCCCAGCGTCATCAGCGTGGGCGCGGCGCGGTGCGGCCGCATCCAGCGCTTGAGGTGGCGCCTGGCGTGGCGGATCTCGTCGACCACCGGCAGCAGCTCGGTGAGGTCGACCTCCACCGCGGGCTTGCCGAGGTCCTTGGCGAAGGCGGCGACGAAGGTCTCGCGCCGCGCCATCAGCGCGTCGAGGAGCCGGCCGAGCCTGGCGCGTCGCTCGGCGGCCGTGCTGCGGCGCAGCGCCAGCGCCCGCGCCGCCTGGCCGGCGAACAGGGCGTCGATGACGTCGGGCGAGGTTTCGCGGTCGAGGGCGTTGCACATGGCGTGGTCGCGGCGGAGCGCGTCGAGTCGGGCGAGGCGGAATCTTGCCGCGAAAGCCTGGGCTGCGCTCCCTACTTTGCCGCTGCCGCGATGGCCGCGGCCACCCGCGGCGCCTCGATCGCGATCTCGCGCAGCGCGCCGGTGGGCGGGTTGCGCAGGCCGACGAAGTAGAGCCCGTGAATGCCGCTTTCCTGGCCGAAGCGGTCGGGCCGGCCGCGTGCGTCGGCGATGGCCTCGAAGCCGTCGACCAGCGTGTGCAGGCCGGTGCGGTAGCCGGTGGCGAAGACGATCGCGTCGAACGGCTGGGTCGAGCCGTCGTCGAAGCTCGCACCCGTCGGGGTGAGCGCCGTCACGCCGGGCACCACGCGGATGCGGCCCCGCTTGACCATCGCGATGGTGCCGATGTCCAGCAGCGGGATGCGGCCGAAGCGCTCGATCATGGTGTTCGGGCCCAGCGCCGGCCGCACGATGCCCCAGCGCGAGAGGTCGCCCACCGCCAGCCTCAGCGTGGCCACGGCGATGGCATCCCGCAGCGCCAGCGGCAGGCGCGACAGCAGGATGTTGGTCGGTTGGGCGGGCCGTCCGAACAGGTCGCGCGGCGCCACGTGCACCGGCCCGCGCACCACCAGCGAGACCTCGACGCCCTGCTCGGCCAGGTCGAGCGCGATCTCGGCGCCGGAGTTGCCGCAGCCCACCACCAGCGTGCGCCGGCCGCGATAGGGCGCGGCGTCGCGGTAGCGCGACGAATGCAGCCAGCTGCCACGGAACCCGTCCAGCCCGGGCAGCTCGGGCACGAAGGGCTCGCGGTTGTAGCCGGTGGCCATCACCACCGCGCGCGGCCGGATCTCGCCTTCGCTGGTCTGCACCACGAAGCCGCCGCCCTCGCGCCGCACGCGCCGCACCTCCACGCCGAGCAACGGCTGCACGCCGTGCTCGGCGGCATAGCGCTCGAGGTAGTCGACCACCGCCTGGCGCGAGGGATAGGTCGGCGCGTCGGCCGGCCAGGGTGTGAACGGCAGCGCCGAGTGCTGCTTGACGGTGTGCAGGTGCAGCCGCTGGTAGTGGCGCCGCCAGGCCGGGGCCAGCGAGGCCTCGCGCTCGACGACGGTGTGCGCCACGCCGGCGCGGCGCAGGCAGGCGGAGGTGGCCAGGCCGGCCGGGCCGGCGCCGATCACGAGCACTTCATCTTCGCGCGACATCGGCGCATGATCGCCGGGCGCCCCGCGGCTGTCGATCCGGGGCCGCCTCGATCGTCGTGGCGATGCGGCGGAGCGATCCGCCGGCCCGCGCTGCACGGCCGCAGCCTCTCTCGAAGGATCCGACATGACCGCATCGCCCTCCTCCTTGCTGCTGATGGTGGCCACGCGCAAGGGCGCCTGGCTGTTCCACGGCGACAACCGCCGCCAGCAGTGGCGCATCGACGGCCCGCATTTCCTCGGCCACACCATCAGCCAGCTGGTGCTCGACCCGCGCGACGGCCGCACCTTGCTCGCCGCCGCGAAGACAGGCCACCTCGGCCCGACGGTGTTCCGCTCCACCGACCTCGGCCGCAGCTGGAAGGAGGCCAGCCAGCCGCCGGCCTTCGCCAAGCCGAGCAACGGCCTGCCGGCACGCGCCGTCGACCACACCTTCTGGCTGACGCCCGGCCACGCCAGCGAGCCGGGCAGCTGGTATGCCGGCACCTCGCCGCAGGGACTGTTCCGCTCGACCGACGGTGGTGCGAGCTGGGCGCCGCTGCCAGCCGTCAACGACGACCCGCAGTTCCGCGAATGGATGGGCACGGTGCAGGACGGCACGCCCGACGGCCCGAAGCTGCACTCGATCATCGTCGACCCGCGCGACGCTGCGCACCTGTACTTCGGCATGTCCGGCGGCGGCGTGCACGAATCGCACGACGCCGGGCGCAGCTGGCACACGCTGGTCGAGGGCATGCAGGTGGTGGAGGGGTTCGATGCGAGCACGGTGACCTTCCACGACCCGCACTGCCTGCGCCTGTGCCCGACGAACCCCGACCGGCTCTACCAGCAGAACCACTGCGGCATCTACCGGCTCGACCGGCCCGGCACCGTCTGGCAGCGCATCGGCCGCAGCATGCCGGCCGAGGTGGGCGACATCGGCTTCCCGATGGTGGTGCACCCGCGCGACCCCGACACCGCCTGGGTGTTCCCGATGGATGGCAACGACGTCTGGCCGCGCACCAGCCCCGGCGGCCGGCCCGCTGCCTACGTGACGCACGACGGCGGCGAGCGCTGGCAGCGGCTGGACCAGGGCCTGCCGGCCGAACAGGCCTGGTGGACGGTCAAGCGCCAGGCGATGACGGTGGATGCGATGGCCTCGCCGGCGCTGTACCTGGGCAACAGCGGCGGCGAGCTGTGGATCGGCCACGAGGGCGGGCAGCGCTGGGAGAACCTCGCGCGGCACCTGCCGGAGATCTACGCGGTGGACGTGGCGGCGCTGCCATGAAGGTGCTGGTACCCGGCGCGCTGCGCTCGTACACCGGGGCATCGCGCGTGGAGGCGGCGGGCGAGACGCTGGCCGCGCTGTTCGCCGACCTGGAGCGCCGCCACCCGGGGCTGCGCTTTCGCGTCGTCGACGAACGCGACGAGCTGCGAGCGAACATGCGCGTGTTCGTCAACGGCCGCTGCGTGCGCGACCTCGGTCATGCGCTGCGGCCCGACGACGACGTGGCCATCGTGCTGGCGCTCAGCGGGGGATAGGGTAGGGCCGGCGCGGCCGGTTCAAGGACAATCGGCTCCTGCCCGCCCCGGGCCAACACCTTCTCGCGGATCCGGCCATGGACCTCAAGCTTCCCATCACCATCATCGACGAACTGAGCGACGACGAGATCCGCGCACAGGGCGAGCTCGACCTGGCCAGCGGCGAGATCCGCAACGTGCGCTACGAAGACTACGACGCCGCCACCCAGGGCGTGCCCGCTTCGCGCAAGGACTACGAGTTCAGCGTCGGCATCCTGCGCAATGGCCAGCGCGAGGTGGAGTTCCGCGTCGAGGCCGATGCCCTCGGCGGCCGCTACTCGGTGACGCCCAGCGAACTGCTCGAGCTGAAGGGACGCGCGGCCAAGCTGTTCAGCCAGGCGCCGCAGGGCTCGCGCTGAACTGTCTGCCGATCGGCATGCGGAGCCGGCCATGAATGCCGCTGCAGGCCCTGAAGATCCCGCGCTCGGCCCGCGCCCGCTTGACGGCCTCCTCGTCGTGGCGCTGGAGCAGGCCGTGGCCGCGCCCTACTGCAGCAGCCGGCTGGCCGACGCCGGCGCGCGCGTGATCAAGATCGAACGCAAGGAAGGCGACTTCGCCCGCGGCTACGACTGCGCGGTGCACGGCGAATCCTCGTACTGGGTGTGGACCAACCGCGGCAAGGAATCGATCGCACTGGACCTGAAGAACCGCGACGACATGGCACTGCTCGAGCGGCTGCTGGCGAAGGCGGATGTCTTCATCCAGAACCTCGCCCCGGGCGCGACCGAGCGGCTGGGCGTCGGCTCGGCCGAGCTGCGCGAGCGCCACCCTCGCCTGATCACCTGCGACATCAGCGGCTACGGCGACGACGGGCCACAGGTCGGGCAGAAGGCCTACGACCTGCTGGTGCAGGCCGAGAGCGGGCTGGTGTCGGTCAGCGGCGCGCCCGGCCAGGGCGTGGAGTCGCTCGGCCGCATCGGCGTGAGCCTGTGCGACATCAACGCCGGGCTGAACGCGCTGATCGGCATCCAGCAGGCGCTGATGCAGCGCGAGCGCACCGGCCGCGGCTCGGCGGTGAAGGTGTCGCTGTTCGGCTCGGCCGCCGAGCTGATGGCGGTGCCCTACCTGCAGGCGCGCTACGGCGGCAAGGCGCCCGAGCGCGTGGGCCTGAAGCACCCGACGATCGCGCCCTACGGCGCCTTCACCTGCGCCGACGGGCGCGACATCGTCATCTCGATCCAGAACGAGCGCGAGTGGGCCGACTTCTGCCGCGTGGTGCTGCGCCGCCCCGAGCTGCTGCAGGACGCGCGCTGCGCGAACAACGCCGCCCGCGTGGCCCACCGCGACTTCGTCGACGCGGTGGTGGGCGAGGTGTTCGGCGCCGAGGCCAGCGGCACCATCGTCGACCGCCTGACCGAGGCGCAGACGGCGTTCGGCAACGTCAACTCGGTGTACGACCTGATCGAGCATCCGCAGCTGCGCACGCGGCGCATGAACGTGCACGGCCGCAGCGTGGAGGTGCCGGCCTCGCCCTGGGGCGTGGAGTGGGAAGGCGCCGAATTCGCCGAGGCGCCGGCGCTGGATGCCCACAGTGCGGCGATCCGCGCGGAGTTCTCGCCGGTGTTGCCGCCGTAGCGTTCGACGACTGCGGCCCCGGCCCGACGCGCCGCTAGACTACGCGGAACTCCGCATTCCGCATTCATGAAGGCCCTCGCCACCCAGCCCAACCTCGTCGAGCAGGTGCGCGACGCGATCCTGGAGGAGATCGCCTCCGGCGCCTTCGCGCCCGGAGACCGCATCATCCAGGAGCAGATCGCGCAGGCGCTCGGCGTCTCGCGCCAGCCGGTGCAGCAGGCGCTGGTGCTGCTGCGCAACCAGGGCGTGCTGCAGGACGCGCCCGGCCGCGGCCTGCTCGTGGCGCCGCTGGACCCGGACCACGTGCGCCACATGTACGACATCCGCGCCGCCATCGAGGGCCTGGCCGCGCGCCGTGCGGCCGAGCTCGGTGCCGAGCGCGCCGCCAAGGCCGGGCCGGCGCTGATCGAGGCCGGCCGCAAGGCGGTGGCGGCCGGCTCGGTGGCCAGGATGATTGCCGCCGACATGAAGTTCCACGAGTTCATCTATGGCCTGTCGGGCAACCCGCTGATCTCGCCGGCGCTGGAGACCCACCTCACCTACACGCAGCGCGTGATGGGCGAGGTGCTGATCAGCGACGAGAAGCCGCGCGACATCTGGGACCAGCACGAGGCCATCCTCAAGGCCGTGGCCAAGGGCGACGGCGACCGCGCCGAGGCGCTGGTGCGCTCTCACCTGATGCAGGCGGCGGGCTTCATGGTGGCGCGGCTGCGCGGGAAGAAGCAGGACGTGGAAGCCACGACCTAGGCTGAACGCGAGGCGCCGCAACAGGCACAAAAGCAAGAGGGGCCAGCGCACAAGGCGCTGGCCCCTCGGTCGTTTGGTGGCCAAGGGCTCGGTCGAAGGATCAGACCAGAGCTGCGCGCTTGCGCGAAACAGGATTGCTCTAGGCTCGAAGGTGCTGCATTAGTTGCTGACACCCATCGCCGAGCGCATGGTTCGGTGGTCTCGCTGCCTAAGTTTGCAGCACCCGAATCGCATCTCGCGGCGCCCAGATCTTCTCTCAAATCGCGCTTGATGTCTCGCAGCGTTTCGCAACGTCCCGGATAGTGTCGTGTGGACGGGGAGAGCCTTGCGAGTCCTCGCGACTGCGCTCCGAGGCGGCACAGGAACGCCTTACATTGGCGGTGCTGGCGCCAATGCCAGCGCCCTTCCCATCGAAGCGCTTCCAGACCATGCCCGACTCCCTCGCCGACCTTGCCCAGCAGCTCGACCGGTTCGCCCAGGACCGGGACTGGCAGCAGTTCCATTCCCCGAAGAACCTGGCCTCGGCGCTGGTCGTCGAAGCAGGCGAGCTGCTGGAGCACTTCCAGTGGCTCACGGAAGAACAGAGTCGCAGTCTGCCGCCTGAGAAGCGCGACGCTGCCGGCGCTGAAGTCGCAGACGTGCTGCTGTACCTGATCCAGCTTGCCAGCGCGCTCGGCATCGACCCGATCGCGACTGCTCAGGCCAAGCTGCAGCTCAACGCGCAGAAGTACCCGGTCGACCAAGCGCGCGGCAGCAGCGCGAAGTACGACCAGCTCTGAGCGCGGCAGCACCGTGATCATCTACCAGGCCAGCAAGAGCCAGTTCCTGCACCACGCGCTTCGCGACGACATTGAAGACGTTGTGTCTCGGCAGTACCGCAGCATGACGGGCCATGGCGTCGGCCCGTCGGAGATCCAGGCCTGGAAGCACTCGCTGCTGGAGATGGCCAAGGTGCTGGGGGACGACGAGATCCCCGACGACGCCGGAGTCGCCATCGAGTACCAGTTGCCGCAGAGCTCGAAGCGCATCGACTTCGTGATCACCGGCGAGGATGCGTCGGCACGCACCAAGGTCATCATCGTCGAGCTCAAGCAGTGGTCAGAGTCCCGTCGCAGCGAGAAGGACGCCATCGTGTGGGCGCGCCGCGGCGGCCGCGCAGGCGAACGCGAGGGTCCACACCCTTCCTACCAGGCCTGGTCCTACGCTGCCTATCTGCAGGACTTCAATGCCGCCGTGCAGGACGGAGCCATGACGCTGCAGCCCTGCGCCTACCTGCACAACCACCCACGCGACGGTGAGATCGACCACCCGCACTACCGAGCGCATCTCGAGCGCGCGCCGCTGTTCCTGGCCCGCGAGCGCGCCAAGCTGCAGGCCTTCATCCGCGAACACGTGCGCCACGGTGACCGCAAGGGCGCCCTCTACGCCATCGAGAACGGGCGCATCCGGCCGTCAAAGCTGCTGATCGACAGCGTGGCCGGCTTGCTGCAGGGCAAGCCCGAGTTCGTGTTGATCGACGACCAGAAAGTCGCGCACGAAAGCATCCTGGCGGCCGACTCACGCGCATCACAGAAGAAGCAAGTCGTCATCGTTCAGGGCGGTCCTGGGACGGGCAAGTCGGTGATCGCCGTCAACCTGCTCGGGGCGCTGATCGCACGGAAGCGCAACGTGCGCTACGTCTCCAAGAACGCTGCGCCGCGAGCTGTCTATGAGGCGAAGCTGACCGGTACGTTCACGAAGACTCGAATCAGCAACCTCTTCTGTGGCTCGGGCGCCTTCGTGAACGACGAAGCCGACACCTACGACACCTTGATCGTCGACGAGGCGCACCGCCTCAACGAGAAGAGCGGCCTGTACCGCAACCTCGGCGACAACCAGGTTAAGGAACTCATCCGTGCCGCCCGGTGCACCGTGTTCTTCGTCGACGACGACCAAAGGGTCACGCTGCTCGACATCGGCCACACGGACGAGCTTCGTCGCCACGCCCGCGAGCTGGGCGCCGAGGTGACCGAACTGGAGCTGTCGTCACAGTTCCGCTGCAACGGCTCCGATGGCTACCTCGCCTGGCTCGACCACACACTCGACATTCGCGAGACCGCGAATCAGACCCTCGACACCGCCGAGTACGACTTCCGCGTCTTCGACAACCCGACCGACCTGCACGCGCTGATCGAGCTGAAGAACCGCGCCAACAACCGGTCGCGCGTGGTCGCGGGCTATTGCTGGAAGTGGCCCAGCAAGAAGAACCCAGCCGCCTGGGACATCGACATGCCAGCGATAGGCTACCGGCGCCGATGGAACCTGGACAAGGACGGCAGCCTGTGGATCGTGGCACCGGAGTCGGTGGAGCAGGTGGGGTGTATCCACACTTGCCAGGGGCTGGAGCTGGACTACGTAGGCGTCATCATCGGCCCGGACCTGGCCTACCGCGACGGGCGCATCGCGGCCGATGCAACGAAGCGCGCGTCGTCCGATCAGTCGGTCAAGGGACTGAAGTCGATGTTGAAGGAAGAGCCCGAGCGCGCTCGGGCTCTGGCGGACGTCATCGTCAAGAACACGTACCGGACTCTGATGACCCGGGGCATGAAGGGCTGCTACGTCTACTGCACCGACGCACCGCTGGCCGAATACCTGCGGTCGCGCCTCCGGGCGGGTCCTCGACCATTGGATGCCGACGACGTACAAGTCAGCTCTGCGGCGAAAGGTGGCACGCAATCCAGTGTCATCCCATTGCGGCGCGTGACAAAGGAAGAGCGCGATGCCGGCGTCGTGTCCGCACCGGTTGTCGACCTGCGGTTCGCGGCGGGAGCGTTCTCGGATACGCAGGCGCTCGAGGACAGCGCCGACGAGTGGGTGGCACTACCCGACTGGCAGGGCCCTCACCCAGGGCTGTTCGTCGCGACGGTGGTGGGCGAGTCGATGAACCGTCGCATACCGAACGGCTCGTGGTGCCTCTTCCGGGCGAATCCGGCTGGCACCCGCCAGGGAAAGGTCGTCGTCGTTCAGCACCGGAGCATCGCTGATCCCGAGACTGGGGGCCGCTACACGGTCAAGCTCTACACGAGTGAGAAGGTACCGGCTGGAGAAGGCGGCTGGCGGCACGAACGCATCACGCTGCGCCCAGACTCTGACCGGCCGGGATTCGAGGCGATCGAGCTCGCCGCCGAAGACGATGAAGGCGGTTTTCGAGTGATAGCTGAGATGCTGACGGTCTTGGATGCGACGGGAGCCGGATAGACACCTCGTCGACAACCACGGGCGGAGAGCAGTCACAAAGCATTCCTCAGGGTGTATCGCGTCATGAGCTACCTGTCCTGGAGCATTGGGTCGCGCGAAGGGTCACTGGGCACTGCGCAGCGGCGAGCCAGGACGCACAGCGCAGCAAGCTCATGTGCCTGTGTCGTGGCGGTGGGCAGCAAAGGTTCCCCGTCACCGGTGAGTACCCAATGGAGATTGGGATGCGCCACGGCGCGGACTTCAAAGCGGCCCAGGCGCGCCAGCGACTCGCTGTCCAGAAAGGACTCGCCGTCACGCAGGCGCGCGAGGGACGACGGGTTTGCGTGCCCGAGATATCGGCTGATCTGCGTGTCCGACTCCGTCGCGAGCGCGAGCAAGGCTGCCACGCGCGAGCATTGCTCGCGCAGCAGCTTGGGATCGCGTTTGCGTCGTGGCATTTGACATTATCATAAAGTCATTGATATTATTTTCGCAACGTCCGACGGAGAAGCGTCATGCACGAAATCAAGTTCTATCGGGCGAATGAAGAGCCCTACGGCCGTTTCAGCAACCTCTTCAAGCGCCCCATCGAGTTCGAGGGGCAGACCTTCGCGACTTCGGAACACGCATATCAGGCCGGCAAGGCCCGTAAGCCGCAGGTGCGCGATTGGATCCTGGCTGCTCCCAGCCCGGCGCTGGTGGCTATGGCGGCCCACGGCCTTTACTGGTGGGACATTCGATCCGACTGGTCGAAGATCAAGTTCGATCGGATGCGCGACGTGCTGCGGGCCAAGTTTTCACAGCACGAAGATCTACGCGAGCTCCTGCTTTCAACTGGCGACGCTCGCCTGGTCGAGGCGGCCACGGTCGACAACACGGTGAACCGGACCTGGGGCGAGGTGAATGGAGTCGGCAAGAACATGCTCGGCAGGCTGCTGATGGAAGTGCGCGAAGAGTTGCGCGCTGCAGAGCCGAAGCGGCCGAAGAAGCCATCAACCAAGACACCAGCGAAAGCAGCGCCGGCAAGCCGGGTCAGAAAAACGTCGACAGTCGCCCAGGCTGCGGTGTAGCGGACGTCAGGTCCGCGCAGCAGACCGAATTGAGCTGCCGGTGGGCACGGTCCGGGCCGGTCCACTCGGGTGCCTGGACGCCGTCCAGCACGCGCCGAGCCATCTCCAGCGCGTCAGACGGCTGACAGGCGCGCATCATTCCCCGCGCACCAACGTGCCTCACGCTTAGCGCAGCGATAGACTGCCCCAACCGTAAAGAGCTATAGATGTCGTTGTAGCTGAGGTCGCGAATCTCTATGTCCTCACGCCGCGCAAACAGTGCGTGCAGGAAGCCGGCCGTACACCAATCGCCAGCCCCTGAGGTGTCCGCCACCGAAGTCGTTTGTAGCGCTGGCAGATCAATCCACTCAGGGGCCAGCGAATGCTTGCGGAATCGCAATCCCTTAGCGCCGAGCGTCTGAATCTCGATGAAGCCTGAAGACAGTCGGCGTCCCAATGGCTCGCCGATCCGGTCGGCTGAGTACTTCACCACGTGTGCGCTGTTCAGCGCGGCGTCAAAGAGGTCTAGGTCCGCGGAGACAGACGACGGCTCGAAGAATACGAACGCGCCGCCAGCACGAGCGGCCTGCGCCATCCGTACGGTGCCCGCGGTGACTCTGTCAAAGAAGAAGACGTTGGACTCGGCAGCACAACGTGCAAACTCGTCCCCGCCACTATCCACGAGGTCTTCTTGGAACCGGCGTGCATGGCCACAGACGGGGCACGCAAAGCTATAGCGCGGCGCCTCGGAAGGCTCGCCAGCGAATTGGAAGAGCAGGGGACTCGTGAGCCGACGATCCAATCGCACGTGGCGCATGTTGGCGCCGAGCTTGGTGAACTCTCGGTGGATGGTGGCGCCCACATGGTCACGCCCCAGGTTCACCAGCGGAAGGCTCTCCCAGCCAAGGAAGGCGAGGATCGACAGCACATTGCCTGTGGACCCGCCGATGCCTGTGTAGGCTAGTTCGGACCCCTTGCCCAGCATCACATCCAGCGCGATGAAGCCCGCACCCGAAACCCGGGAGCGGGAAACTTCACACGAGTGCTGGAGAGAGCTTGTCAACACGAAAGTGCCATCGGTGAGTCGGAGTGCCTCGGAGGCTGGGGGTCAAGTCCCCGTGGACATCGTAGCCGACCGTCTCCAAGTAGAAGACCGGCAGCCCGTAGGAGAGCGCCGCAAGGAGCATACCAATACCGGGGAGCCTGCGCCCAACCGGGGACAAGATGGTCTGTGACTTCAAGCCGGAGCCGGTCAAGGCCTCCACACGAGTAGTGTGCAGGCGAGCTATCGAATGCAAAACATCCATTGGATCAGACTCATGCGCCCGGATGAAGTTGAGCGGTGACTCGAACCACTCCCGCTGCCAGTACTCCCGATGTTCAAACAGCAGCTCGTCGGCGCGGCGCGGGTTGGCCGCGGGGAACGGCAGGACCGGGCAGACCTCTTCCGGTGAGTCCAGCTCCCGGAACATGGTCTGAAGCGAGGTACCTGCCTTCTCGGAGAGCTGAACGACCCACAGCTTGAGCGCTTTGGCGAAGTCGTCGGTCTCCGATTCCGCCGGGAAGCCGTGCATCCAGTCGCCGCGGTCGTTCGAGACCGACTCAACGTTTGCAGAGGCTTCGTTGCTATCAGCGACCAGCAGATGCACACAGATCCCAGTTCTTTGTGACAACTGGTAGAGCAGCTTGACGATCGGGAATGCCGTGCATCGCGACATGCCCGTGGCGTCAACCACGACGTCCGTATAGCTCTTGTCTTTCAACCACTGGTGCACCTGCGCACAGGCATTGCGGCCACCCACGGGCGCGCCGTCTTCGGCAAGGATTGGCACGTCCACCACTTGCATGGGAGCCGCTGCCAACTTGCGAAGTTGTTCCGTGCGTTCATCCGACAGCTGCGTGATCACCGCCGGAACAGCCGGTCGCCTCTCGTGGAAGAAGCGCATCTCGACATTGCGAAGCGGCCCTAGGCGCCCCGGGAAGTACAGCACGTCGGCGCTGAAGCCCACGTTGCCGATCAGAAGTGTGGTGCCCGCAGTCGGAAAGTAGTCGGCAATGAACTCGTCGACATCGTCAAGGGAGAGGTTAGGCACATGAATCATGCAGCGCTCCCCACTGCGTTCTTGAGCTGATGGAGCGTCCCTTCAACGAATCCGCCACGGCTGTGGGTGAGGCCCTTGGCGATGATCGACACGCCACCGAGCTCGAACAACGCCCAGGTCTTACCTTTGCAGTCATAGGGCTCGACGAGCACCAGTGCTTGGTATGCAAGCGCGTAGTGAAGAACCCGAGCCAGTTCATCGTTGGATTCGAGGTTGGCCAGGTCAGAAATCAGGATGCCGTAGGCATTCGCACCGTCGGACAGCGGGGCATTTGGCCTGAGAGTCAAATCCTCACACTTGGCCCCAATGAAATCGACCAGCTTGCGCACCTGTGGTGCGTACGGGAAGTCCCATTGGTCAATCAACTTCGCAGCCTGCTCGCGCACTGCTTTGTGCTGCTGGCGAGCGTCCAGTGCAAGCGGCCTTCCGCGGATTGCCTGTGTCTCCAATCGGTCCACCAACACGCTGGCGAGCGTTACGAACTGCTCTATGTTCTCGTTGGCAGCATCGGCCAGCCGCTCGAAGCCGAAGTAGAAGGGGCGGTCGAACCGGTGCAGCATCTGGAGCTCGGCGCCCGTGATGACTGGGCGCTGCACCTTGGAGACTTCTTCTTCAGGCGAATCCTCTGCGGGCGCACTGAATAACGATCGCTGCGGCGTCCTCCTAAGCTCGCGCTCCAGCATGATGTGGGTCACTGCGGCCTTCACATCGGGCGTGAGCTCCGGCGGATAGGCCGCCTCCATCGCGTCCACCTGCTCGCTGGTCAGTTGGTTGTCTTCAACGAGACGGGCGTTTTCTCCATGGATGATGTTCAGGTCGGTGTCCGACAATACTGGCGGCCGGGCGGAGTTCAACAGGGTCTTGAGGCTGTAGATGCCGCCGCGACGATGGAATGCCGCCAGCGGCTGCAAGTAGCGACGTGCAACGTCCTCTGCGACTGAACGGAAGGCGACGCGGTTTCGGTTCTCCGTGTCCTGAAGCAGGATACGCACACGGTCACGGCCCGGGTTTGTGCCCGGCGAGACGGTCTCCTCGTCTCGCAGCACTCGCCGGAAGTCCTCGAGGTTCAGCGAGTCGATGCGCGTGAGCATCCAGCGCGCAATCTTTACCTCGCGGTCGCGCAGCCAGATGTCGACGTCTTCCAGCTGGGTCGGATGCAATTCGTGTGCGTCGTCGATGATGACCATGGGCTTGAGGCGCAACTTCCTCCCACGCCAGGCGTCGGATATCTCTATCGCCTCGATGATGGCGAATGGCGCGTAGGCCACATCGACCAGGTGCTCGCTCAGTTCATCCTGCGCGGGCGCGACCAAGGCATTGATGAGCCTGAATATCGCCCGCTCCGTCATGCGCGCACGCTCACGGAACATCTCCAGGTCATCGGCATTGAGTGCGTCCCGCGCTGCCTCCGCGTTGGAGGTGGTGATGATCCGGACGTGCTTTAGGTCGACCCCGGCGTCCTCCATGGCACGGAGCCATCCCAGTACAGTCTTCGCCTCGATCATGGCGCGCAGCAGGCGATGCCTCAGACGAGGCTCGTAAGGCAGGTCCCAGATCGAGCGCAGCTGGCCGCCTGCGGGAAGCCTCAAGGCAAGAACAGCTGGCTCCAGATCGTCGAGGACATCAGCCTTCGCCAGCGACGCCAACAGTTCACGAACCTCGGTGTTGTCTTTGAAGTCCGGCACCGCCGCAAGTGTGCGGAACTCGAGCAGCCGTGAAAGCGTGGTCTTGCCCGATCCCGGCGAGCCCACCACCACGACCAGGCGGTCAAACAGCCGCGCCGATTCGCGCTGGAAAAACTTCTTGATGGGCTGGGGGCTGATCAGCGGCAGAAGCTCGTTGGCATCCCGGATGAACTCGTTTGCCCGTTTATGCCAAGGATTCATGGTCGGACGTCCGAGTGGCGTTGACGGCGGGGGAACAGAGGCGACATGTATTTGTGCGCGTCATGCTTCGGGGACTTCTTGTCGCTTCGTGCCCAGAGCGTCGCCACGGAGTTGTTGGGCGTGTTGTGGTCGAGCACTAGTGGCAGGCCGCACTTCTTGTAGCCCAGCGCAATATCCGTACCCGTGTGCGAGGTCTCGATCCCGGGGTCGTACCGCCCCTCCAGCAGCGTCGACAGGTCCGGGTGGCTTGTCGGAGAAATCACGACGCTTTCCGGCAGCACGTATGAGAACGAGGGGATGATGTGCAGCCCGGACAGCTGCGCCTGGAAGCGCGCGAGCAGGTCGGCAACCTTGATGCTCGCTGCCTTGGACGCCAGGTAGTGGTGGACCTGAATGTGAGCATCGAGGGTGATCAAGGGCGCCTTGTCGAGCGTCTTGTTGACCTCCTTCATAAAGCGTTGGACTTTGCCGCCCCACTCGCCGTTGCCTTCGTCGCGGATTGACGTCGTGCCGGATGCGGTGAAGTCATCGATCAGGCATACCCATTCAAAAGTGGCTGGCGCGGTTGACTTGATCGCGTCCAGTCGTTCCTGAAGCTTCTTCTTGAGCCCTTCCTGCTTGAGCTCCGAGATCTCGATCATTGCAACGACCTGCTCGTTGTTGACCGTGCCCTCGTTGTAGCGGCGGAAAATGTCAATCCGGGCGCCGTCGCTAACGCCGACGTAGAGCGTCCGGCACTGCATCTCCGCCAGGCGGCTGCGAGCTCCAGGATCGTCATCGACGCGATACACCGGCAGCTTCAGTTGCCGGGCGACAGCGGTGCGCATCTTGCGCTCGATCACCGGGCCCGTAAGGCTGACGAGGTGATGCATTTCATCCTGGCTGACGTAGACCAACTGCTCGCGCAGGAGCTTCCACATGAGCTCGCGAGTCGCCTTCGGGTACTGCGACAGCCACCGTAGCAGGTGCACATAGAACCGATGGCCAGGGCCGTACTGCTGATAGCTGTCGAACTTGTAGTTCACCATCAGGTCGAGCCAGGCAAACTCGTTCGTCGCACGCTCAACCGTCCAATCCATCAGGTCGGCAACCAGGCGCTTTGCCAGAGTCTCCTTCATGCACCCACCTCCGTCTTGTTTCTTGTGCCCGGGTCAGCTGCGGCCGAGGCCCTCCCGTACCGCCAATTCAGCTTGCTCCAGGAACTCGGCCGAGAACCGCGCTTCGCCGCCTGCAGCTTCAAGTCCCTGCATGTAGTACTCCGTACCGCGCACGCCACTCAGCATCCGTGGCAGTAGGTTCCAGCACTGCTCAACACCAGGGGGAACCGCGTCGACGCTCAGCGAGAGGCCCTCCGACAGCAGTTCGTAGTCGTTGCCTCCGAAATCGCCCGCGTCGCCCACGCGGAGTACCTGCGTCAATGGATCCAGGTTCAGTCGATGGCATGCGTCCCGCACGACCAGCAGCTTGCCGGCCTTCTCGGTGACAACGTCGACCGAATGGCCGGAGCCGAACGCTCGCCAGCCTTGATGCCCTTGCTGCGCCACCCACTCGTTGATCGCCGCGACCAGTCGAGCCTTGTCGATTCCGGAGACGCCACGCAGGCTCAGCTGGCCCGCGTCGGTACAGGGCTCGAACTGCGTCGACAGCGCGCGTGTCTTGTGGAGCCATTGAGCCAGCTCCACGAGGCGCGGGTCGGCAGGTGGCTTAGCGGCATCCTTGTCAGCCAAATTGCAGATGAAGGATCCGCTGTAGCACCCCATGGTTACCATGGGCCACACGTCCTCGGGCAATTTGTCTCGCAACACTTGCCTCAGCTTCGCGCCGCGTCCGGTGGCGAAGGCTAGGTGGACGCCGCTGCGTGCGAGCCGTGTCAGCTCGGGCGCAATGCCACCGTCGAGGCCTTCGAAACGCTTGACCGTGTCGCAGAACGTGCCATCAAAGTCGCAAACCAGCAGCCGCAATCGCGCGGCCCGCAGGCGGGCGATGTAGCGCCGAGCATGCTCGATGAGCAGCTCGGGCGCGTCCCCGGAGACTTGCTTTCTCAGCGTGGCTGGAGTTGGAGGTAGCGCGTATGACGCGAGGCTCGAGATATCCAACGCATGAAGGGCGCGACCAAACTGAGGGACGGCCGGTTGACCGGGATCGATGTGTTCGCCAGCCCATTCCCGCGTGATCACCATCGCAGCCAGGACGGCCGCGATCTCGGAGCCCGCGTCGCTGATGCGAGGAAGGGTGACATCAAGGATGGGGCCAGCCTCCGCAGGCAACAGCCGGCTGGTCTCAGCAGCCAGCTGGTCACCTTCACTGCTGAAACTCACCACAGTCACCGGTTCGGTCAGCTGGGACAATTGCAGGTGTCGGCCATGGGCAAACTGTCTGAAGTTGCAGATCTGGCCATACGCGAGCGCACCTTCCGTCAGCTTCGATTCGAGGTCGATGGCGCCGATACGGCCGACGGCGCCATACAGGATCAGTGCGCGTCCTGACTGCTTAAGGGCGCAGGCCTGTCCGAGGCGGCGATCGAAGTGCTGGTACCAGTCCACCAGAAGCGGCAGCTCGCGCACGACATCGGCGTCGGCCGCGTACGCGCGCCAGAGCAGGATTAGCGTGGCGACGAGAGAGTTCGTCGCAAGGTAGCCGTCCTTGCCCCAAGGCATGTTGTAAGCGGCCAGCGAGGCCGCGCCGGTTTCGTCACTCAGCGCGACCAGTGGGCTGGTTGTACGCAGTGTGAGGCCGATAGACGGACAGGCACGCAAGCGGAGCTGCTTTGCGGCGGCCAGGATGTCGTGGTTCTTGCCTTCTGCGGACAACAGCAACCCTGCGGCGTTAGCCGAGGCGTTGGTGGGCACGTGGAAGACCTCGAGTGGCGTGATGGCCTGCGATGGGCGGCCGTACAGCCGAAAGTGTTGCTCCGCCGCGAAGGCGGCCGCCGTGAAGGAGCCACCCGAACCCACGGCGAGGAGCCCACGGTCGCTGTACAGCTGAACCGCTCGGCGCAGCAACGCGACGTCCTGCTGTGCGGCCCATTGAATGGTCGCGGGAAGCTGCTGGAGTTCGTCGGTGAATGGCTTGCCCATGTGGCCAGGAGGCGGATGTTCGTGATTGTGGTTCAGCGATACGGCCCAACGAGACGGACTGTTGCTAGTTGGCTTCCCGAACGGTTCTGCACATGACGCATGCGCATTTTCCGCCTTCTCCCCCGTGCCTTAGCAGGCGTCAAACTTTCGTTGATCTACCGCCGAAGACGTTGACGCCAGCGGCCTTGGCCTCCGCGATCACCGTATGCATTGGCCACCACCTGAAACTAGCCCTGTTGGGTGACCATCGTGGCGCTGGGGGACGAGATCAGGGGATCAGTACTTGGATGTGTTGTGCTCATTGTGTTTGCGGTGGAATCGATGTGCAAGCTACGACGATGCACAGGCCAGATCTTCAACAATCCCTTGTCGGCCTTGACCCTGGAAACTCGCGCCCGACGAAGTTGGCGCTTCTGCTTAGCACGACTCGTCAATTGACCGATCGTGGGCGCTGCTGACGTTCGACCCACGATGTCGAACGTCGAAGGACCGTCTCATCCGGACGCCTGGCGACATGCACCTGCGACCTGCAGTTGTCTGGTTCGCCGTTCAAGGCGGACACCTGTACCCTTGCTATATGGACAGCAGCACCCTTTGCCCCTTTTGCGCGTTGCCGCCGGAGCGCATTCTGGCGCGCGATGGCTTCGCGCTAGCATTTCGCGATCGCTACCCGGTCAGCCCTGGTCATACGCTCGTGATCCCCGTTCGACATGTGGCCTCGTTCTTTGACATCACTCCCAACGAGCGTGCGGCGATGTTCGCACTGCTCGCGGCGGCGAAGCAGCAGCTCCACGCGGAGTTCGGCCCTGACGGGTACAACATCGGCATCAACGATGGCGCTGCTGCCGGGCAGACGGTGGGCCACCTGCACATTCATCTGATACCTCGCTACACCGCTGATCAACCCGACCCGCGCGGAGGCGTTCGGTGGGTGATCCCTGGTAAGGCTGACTACTGGACGGGCGGAGCGTGAGATGAAGAGCCCAATCGACGTTCTGGACGCTTTCGAGAACATCCGCCGCGCGCAACGCGCGGGCGTGTATGCCCCCCACAAGCCGCTGCTCATCCTGTTGGCGCTGGCCCGTGTCCAGCGCCGCGAACCGAGGCTCGTGGAGTTCACCGCTGTCGATGAGCAGTTGAAGCAGTTGCTGGCAGAGTTCGGCCCCAGTAGCGCAGCCAAGTCACGGCACTACCCGTTCTGGCACCTGGCTACCGACGGCAGCGGCACTCTGTGGGAGCTGAGCGGCCCGCGCGAGATTCTCAAGCGTCCTGCCGGCGCCACGCCCAGCCTGACAGAGCTGCGTGCCCACCACATCAAGGGGGGCTTCCCCGTCGACATCGACGATGCCTTGCGCCACGTGCCTGGCCTGCTGCAGTCCGTGGCGTCCCGCGTGCTCGATACCTACTTTCCATTGACTCTGCATGCTGACATCGTGGCGAGCCTGGGCCTGGACCTCGATGGGCCAAGCGAAGTGCGCGAGGCGATGCCGCAAACGACCATCCACGACAACGCGGAGCGCCGGCGCAGAGATCCTGGCTTTCGGGAGCGCGTGTTGCGTGCTTACGAGTACCGGTGCTGCGTCTGCGGGTTCGACCTTCGCATCGGGCTCACGCCGGCCGGGCTGGAGGCAGCGCACATCCAGTGGCATCACGTCGGCGGGCCGGACATCGAGCCCAACGGCCTGTCGTTGTGCTCGCTTCACCACAAGCTCTTCGACCTGGGTGCGTTCACTGTCGAGCCTTCGGAGCATCGCGTGGTGTTCAGCCAGCATGCGATCAGCGGTACCCGGGGCATGGCGGGCGAACTGCAGTTCCACGGGCGAGCGATTCACCCGCCGCAGCATGCCGACCTGTTGCCCGCACGAGAGTTTCTGGCCTGGAACGTGAAGAACGTGTTCAAAGCGCCGGCACGGCAGGCCCCTGCCGCTACACCCCGCGCAAGACGCTGAACTCGCGGAACAGACGAACGGGCAAAGGCGTTTCGAGCTTCCACACGATGCTCATCGGCCGGTCACCTTCGACGGACTCCAGCACCACCGGTCCGCAGGCGCGGTAGGCATCGCCCTTGCGCGGCCGCACGAACAACTGGAACTGCCAGCCGTTCGTCGAGCTCTCCAGGTAGCGCCTCCCGCTGGGCGTATCCGGGCCCGCGTTGTTCTGCGTCTGCCAGTGAAAGCGCTCGGCGCTGATCGCGTAGTCGTGGTACGCGATGCGATCGTGATAGCCCTAGCCTTTGTCGAGCGTCACGAACAGCAGCTCGGTCTTGCGGCTGGTCAGAGGCAGCACGCCCGCCTGGAACGGCGCGCGCCGCGCCGCGGTCAGCCAGCCCACGGCCGTGAGCAACTCGCGCGCACCGTAGCCCGCGTGCAGGCACAAGGGCGTGTCTTCCAGCCCAGGGATGGGCTTTGCACTGAGCGTCGTGCGCGCCTGCAGCAGGGACGACAGCTCGACCAGCTCGGCGGCGATGGCCGGATGGCGCTGGAGGCGCTCGATGAACGCTTCAGGGCCGGCAGCCTGCTCGTGCCGGCCATCGATCTGGTAGGCCAGCATCTGCACGCCCAGCGCGTCTCTTGCATCGAGCTCAGGCGGTTGGGCCTGCCAAGTGCCAACCGCGGCCATCACGTCGAGCCGCCGCGGGTCGTCCACGTGCAGCAGATCTCCGAAGCGGCGGCTGAAGTAGTCCTCTTCGGGCCCGGGCTCGGCGACGATCAGGCCGGCATCGCGCTTCAACGCCGTCCAGCCGCTGCGGCCTTGGCCGGTGCCTGCGCGGTAGACGTCCTCGAGCTCGAGCGCCTGGTCATGCAGAAAGTCGGCCAGCCGCACCGCGGCACGGCCACGCAGCGCGGCATAGGTTTGCAGTTCCGTCTTCAGGCGTCGCCAGTTCTGGGTCGTCAGCGCGCGCAGCCCCTGCAGCACCTGCTCCCGCGTCTGGCGCTGCAGGTGGATGTGGCAGCCGGGTGGCAGGCTGCCAAAGCCATTCTCGACACCGTCGGCCAGTTCGCGGCGCGACAGGCCGGTCAGGCTCGACAGCAGTCGGTCGAAGCGGAATTCGGTACGGTGCTGACCGACAAAGTCGAGTACCAGGCAGCTCTCCTTGCCCGGCGCCAGTCGCAGTCCGCGGCCGATCTGCTGCTGGAACAGCACCGGGCTCTGTGTCGGTCGCAGCAACAACAGCGTGTCGACCATGGGCAAGTCGACGCCCTCGTTGTAGAGATCGACCGTCACCAGCGCACAAAGCTCACCGCTGACCAAACGCTGTGGCGCTCTGCGTCGCTCTTCCGGATCTGTCATGCCCACCACGCAGGCGGCCGGCAATCCAGCCCGGTTGAGCCAGTCCGTCATGAACTCGGCGTGCGCGACGGACACACAGAACACGATGGCACGCGAGCGTGCCGCATCGGATGCCAGGCGCCGCCACTCGTTGACCACCAGCCTGGCGCGCACGTCGTTGCCCGTGACCAGGTTGTCGATGGCCTCTCGCTCGCCCGGCTTGTCCCACGGCACCTCCGAGAAGTCGGTGGCATCGTCGCAGGCGTAGTACTCGAATGGCGCAAGGAGCTGCAGGTCCAACGCATGCCACAGGCGCAACTCGACGGCCGGGCTGCCGTCAGGCCTGGGATCGAAGTACGGCGTGATCGGCCTCCCGTCGCTGCGCTCTGGCGTGGCGGTCAGACCCAGCAGATTCCGCGGGCGGACAGAGGTTACGAAGGCGTCGAAGCGATCGGCAGCCAGGCGGTGGCATTCGTCGACCACCACCGTGTGCCAGTGATCGGCACCCACGGTGGCCACCAGATCGCGGCTGGTCACGCTGTCGATGGTGGCGAAGAGGTGGTCCCAACGCTCGGGCTGATGACCCCCGGTCAGCAGATCGCCAAACTCAGGGTCGCGCAGCACTTCGCGATAGGTGCGCATGGCCTGGCGAAGGATTTCCTCGCGGTGCGCCACGAAGAGCAGGCGCGGCCGGCCTCCTTCGGCGCGACACGTGTTCCGATAGTCGAAGGCCGCGACCACCGTCTTGCCCGTGCCGGTGGCGGCGACCAGCAGGTTGCGGTGCCGGCCGTGGGCGCGCTCCGCTCCCAACTGCTCAAGCATGTCCTGCTGGTAGGTCTTGGGCTGCAGATCGAAGAAGCTGATCGCTCCTGTCGGCTCACCGCCGAAGGACTCACGACCCAGAGCACTTGCGAGCGCTTGGCGGTGCTCGACGTTGTCCGGGTCATAGCGCTGGAACTCGCTGTCCGCCCAGAGCGTTTCGAAGTGGGCAATTGCCCGGGCAAACAGCGACTCCTGCGCCCGCTGCGTGAGCTTGACGGTCCATTCCAACCCGCCGGTCAGTGCTGCGCCAGAGAGGTTTGCGCTGCCCACGTAGGCGGAGCCGAAACCTGTCTTGCGTTGGAACAGCCAAGCTTTGGCGTGCAGGCGCGTGCGACGACCGTCAAGCGACACGCGCACCTCGCAGCCAGGCAGGCGTGCCAGTTCATCGAGTGCGCGCGCCTCGGTGGCGCCCGTGTAGGTCGTCGTCAGGATTCGCAGGCGGGTAGCGCTATGGCCTTGAGCGCCGGTCGCGGTGATCTGCTGCAGCACGTCCTGCAGCTTGCGCACGCCGGACACCGTGATGAAGCTGACCAGGATGTCGACCTGGTCGGCAGAAGCCAGTTCGCGGCGTATCTCCTGCAGCAACGATGGCGAACCCTTGCCTGCCGTAAACAGCCAGGGCGCGGCGAGGCTGATCTCTGGGGCCGCTCGGAACTGTTGGTCTCGTTGCACTGCGCGGAGGACGCGCAGCGGGTCCGCCACGAGATCGATGACTTTAGCGGACCCTGCCGAGCTACCTGCACCGTCTTCTGCCGCAAGCCGGCGACGCAGCATCACCAAGAGCTCATTGACCAGGTCGAGCTGCCGTTTGGGAGCTTCGCTCTCATCACCGGACAAGTCGATCAAGATGGCGCCGAGCTGGCGCGCGAGGACGTCGACCAGCAACTCGGATGCACCGCCCTTGAGCGAAAGGACCTCCGCGCTTCCGGGATCCAGCGCCGAGAGCGACCGGGCGAGGCCCTCCGTCAGCAGCAAGTCGTAGAGGCCATCCGAGAGTGTCATTGAAGTCCCGGTGCTTAGCCGATGGTTCGCGTGCCCCGGCAAGCCGGGTAGCCGGTACAGCCCCAGAACTCGGTGCCAGCGTTGGCGCCGCGCTTGGCGATCCGGCGCACCATGGGCTTCGAACACAAGGGGCAGGCGGGCGACAGTACAGGTTCGGCCCTCGACTGTGCTGGTGGCTGAGCAGCTGGACGCTCTGCGGCGGCACTGCTTGCACTTGCTCTCGCCTCTTGGAGAAGCCTGCGCAGCTTGGGGCCATCGACCAGCATCACGTTGCGGCCGCTCGCGAAGCTGACCGCCTCGTCCGTGAATCTTCCTGAGGTCACGACAAACCCGCCTGTGGCCCCGCGCGCAGCCATCACCCCGTAGAGCTCCCGAACAACGTCGACACCCACCTTGTAGGCACGCCACTGCTTGCACTGCACCAGGAACTTCTCGCCACCGTTCGTCCCCGGCTTGCTCAGCACGAGATCTACGCCACCATCGGCGCCGCCACCACCGGTCTCCACCACCCGGTAGCCCTGGAGCCGGAAGCCCTCGCCCACCAGCATTTCGAACTCGCGCCAGCTCATACCGTCGAGAGCGTCGCTGGCCTTGCTGTGGGCGACGTCATCGACAAGCCTCCTGCGCACCTTGCGCTGCCAAGCGGATACGCCGGCGCCGGCCAGGCAGAGGATGGGAACGATGTACTGGCCGACGTTGGCGAGTCCCTTCCAGACGCTCTGCGGGACCATCGCACTCACCGACCCGGGACGAGTTGCGGCCAGCGGCTGGATTGCCAGCTTGTGAAGCAACACGTAGCTCAACACCGCGAGGGCCACGCCCGCCCACCAGGGCAGCTTGGCCACCAACTCAATGAAGGCCCCGGCGGGACCGCTCTGCTTCCGTCGTCCCATCGCGACGCTGCTCCCTTCACTCGTTCTTGTACCAGGCTGCCTGGCAGCCAAATGCTGGCGGCTAGCCTATCCTGCACTAAGTTCCATTGCTTCTGCTGCCACGGATCGGATGGGTCGTCACTCTTTGTCGAAGGGGAGGTCGGACAGTCCGACCTGTGGCTGCTGGGCAGCGACAGCTCCCGCCGAGTAGGGTCAAAGCCGGAGCTGCGGTCTGAACCTCGGATGTGGCCACTGGCGTCAGCTTTAGACGCAAGAGAAGACAGTCAGGACTGCGCCGAAGGACTGACCTTCTTCAAGGCTCGAGAGGCGAGTCTTCTCGGGGAAACATCGCCACGCTCGGGCCCGCACTCCGGCGACAGTCAGTTGACAAGCTAGGTGGTGATTTCCAAGAACGGCTTCTTGTCCATGACCGCGGCACGGATCTTCGCCCGCAGCATCTGCAATAGATCGCGCTCATTGATCAGCAACATCACGAACTCCCGCAACGAGCACAGCACCATGGTTTTGTTGGCGGAATGAGTGTGGCATTCAGCAATGCACGTAGCTGCAAAGTCCGAGGTAGAGATGAACAAGCCGCGGACATCCGGCCTGGCGAACAGACGCAGGAAGTGCGACGACAATTCGTTCACACCGACCGGGTCCTTGAGCCACTTCATTTCCACGAGGTATATGTGGCCCTCGAACTCGATGACGCCGTCGATCTGCTCGACCACCACCGCACCGGCCTGATCAAGTCGCTTGAAGTCTTCTTTGACGTGGATGCCGTAAGCCCGGAACAGGTCGTTCAGCACTCCTTCAAGCAGCTTTCCGCGCTTCTGCGGCTCAGAGTCCATGCCGAACAGCGCGTTTAGCCTGTCGCGTACATCGGCGATCTTTCGCTTCTGCTCTACGTGGGCGGAATGCGCGGCCCGAGCTTCCGCGGCCTTTTCGGCCTGCAGGTCGTCGTGGGCCTTCTGCATTTTCGTGAAGGCGTCCTTGACCTTCACCATCTTCCGAAGGTCAGCTACGTTGGCCTTTGCCCTGTCCACATCACCGGGCCAACACATGGAGAACTCTTCGAACTCGACGACGCGTTTGATGACCTCGCGGCGTGGTCTCAATCCGGCTTCGCCGCGCAGGTTCACCTTGGTCAGCACATCCCGGGCGATCTCGAATTTACTCACCGCATCCCGGCTTTTGTGCACCTGCGCTTGCATGTCAGCAAGATCAGCGTCGGGTACGCCCGCGCCCTTGAGGAATAGCAGCACGTCTTGCTTCGACTTGCAGAGGCGCGGGATAGTGTCGACCAACAGGTTGAAGACATCCGGCGGGTAGTGGAAGAGGCCGTCCATCAAACGAGCCCCCAGTAATTCCACGCCAGCGTCGCGATGACGCCGCATGCACCGAGGAAGAAGCGCGCCCGCAACCACCAGATGCGCGACTTGGCGTCGGCCTCTTCACGGGCCGTTTGTCGCTCGGTGAGCCAGTGCTGCACGACCGGCTTCTGCCAGTCTACGTACCCGTCCAGCGCCAGCTTCTTCCGCACGTAGCGCTCGTCGGTGGCGGTCAGTTCCTCGATTAGCTCCGTGCGGTTACTGGGCAGCATCGGCCGGCCCTCCTTCTTCTTCGTCCAGTTCATGGCTGACGCCGATTCCCATGGCGCGCTCGGACACGGCCCTGAATGTCTGCCGTTCCAGGTGCCCTTCGTCGTGCAGCTTCTTGACCACCTGATACGGGTTGAAGATCAAGATCCACTTGACGCGCCCGCGACTCTCTTCGATGAAGTCGATGAAGCCCATCTGCTTCAGGGTGCGGAGGTGGCGGCGGAACGTGGTTACGCCTCGTTCGCCACCGTAGCCCGACTCGAAGGCTGCGTCCTCCTCAGATTCGATTCGGGCGACACCGCTGGCCTGCGAGTGCAGCCAGACCGTCATGTATGTGGTGCCGGCCGCGCTTGAGGCGTTGAACATCTTCTTGTGCGCTTCTCGGATCACCACCTCGGCGACCATGCCAGCAGTGCGCGGCACGATGGCGAAGCCGCCGGTTTCCGACGACCAGACCTGGTCGTCCGTGACGGACGGCCAATGCAGCTCGCGGATGTCCTTGGCGTACTCTGTCAGCGTCTTGCGTTTGCGCGCCTTCTTGCGAGCGGGCGGCGCTGCAGCCGAAGGGGCTGGAGAAACCGTCGCGGCAGCTGCTGGCGGGGTGGCTTTCGGGACGGCCAACGGATTACGGGTGGGTGCTTTGCTCATGTGGCCATTGTCTCACCTCGATCGACGCATCTCATGCGCACTCAAATCTGAGTTCGCCTGCGTATCGGTGGCTTGGATCTGGGATAAGCATGTCTACAGCCCACACAGTCGCTGGAGGAACGCGGTCGATTGCGTTCGTCCCAGGTCGCAGCGATCTCCCGGTATCAGTGATCTCCGGTAGTCCTGGCTATCCGGCACTCAGGGGGTGTTCCAAGAGGGGGAGCCAGATCGGCGGCAAATGCAACTCTTTGTAACTACCCATGGGTGATCCTGCCCGTCACCAGCGAGTCGAGCCTTGGATTCGGCGCGTCGCTTCATTTGCCTCACTCCGCGTCTGGTGGACTTCGAGCATCCTTCCTATCGCCTCCTGGCTCAGCTTTCGCGCCCGTTGGGCCGCGTGTTAGCGCGGGTGGAACTGCGAGGGCCTGGAAGGGTTCGTCCGTTCAGAGCGACGAGCCGACTCAGGCGTGTATGCAGCCCAGGCTTGCCCAATGACTGCAACAGGGTGATCGACTACGCTGAAACCACGAGCCGCGTCAGGTGGCACGTCAAGGGCGGGCCTGGCCCGGCGCAGCGCACCCTTGACGCGCCAGATGGCGCCCCACACTCCGATCTCGGGCCGGCTGGTCGTGCGGCCGGCCCCCGAGCCCGTCCGGCGGCGAGGACGGCCCCGCCTCGGGGCGGGGCGCGGGGTGGGGTTCAGCGCTCGATGTCCGGACCTGGGCGCTGCATCGTCTGCGTCGGCCGCGTGACGTCAGCACGAGTCGGCATGCCGAGATCTCTCTGACGTTGTCGGGCCAACTCCTTGGCGTAGGGCATCTGGCGCAGGAAGTGGACGATGTCGCGGGCCAGCGCCTGGTCGTCGGCGCGGTCCGAGTGCTTCAGCGCTTCGCCGATCCGCACCCAGGCCTCCATGGCTCGAAGTCGGTTTTTCTTATAGGCCTCTCCCGACTTGGCGGTCAACGGAACCGCGGCTGTAAGCCGGCCCTCGTCCCGCGCCTTCAAGCGCCAGATCGGGTCGAACCGCCGGTTGTCGCCTCGCGTGGCCTGGCGAGTTGCCTCGGCTTCCACGCCCCAGCCACGCAGCTTCTCGGCAAACGTCTCTCGCCATCGGTGCAGATCGGTCTTGCGAGGATTGAGCCGTGAGCCGTCGCGTGCGGTGGCTCGCACGCTGAGGTGTACGTGCGGGTTGGCCTGGTGCTCGTGCAGCACCATCACGTAGCGATGACCGGCGAGCTCGGCCGCGGCGAACTCGCGAGCGGCGCTATGCACGATGCCTGCATCGGTGCCTCGCGGCATCGACAGCATGATGTTGAAAGCCTCGCGCCGATGGCCTTCTTCGGGGATCAGGGCGCCACCGTGCTGCCATTGATCGGCAAGTTCATGCAGAGCCTCCTTGCCTCGATGAGAGACACCGCGGTCGTCCTCGATCTCCAGCCGGCCGTTCTTGCTGATGTAGCGGAAGTGGGCAGCGATGGCCGCCATGCCGCGCCCTCCGCCAGTCACCTTGACCATCACCTGTGGTGCGCGCCGCGAGACAGTGGCGACGATCCGCCCACGGATCACGGCGGCCTTGCGGCGCATCAGCGTGTCGAGCCGTGGCGTCGGTGGGCTCCGGACGATACGGTTGGGCGGATAGAACAGGCGCTCTCCCCACTGCACCAGCGCGCCGTCGACAGTCGGGCTCGAGGGCATCAGTCGCTCCGTCGAAGAGATCTTCGACTTGGCCTCGGCGGTGCTGTGTGCTGCAGATCGGCGAGATAGCGACAGGCCACGTCGAGGTGCGCGCGGACGTCCTCCAGCAGCGTCCTCACCTTCCCTCGGAACGGCTCGGCGCGCTCCGGTGAGGCGGTGCGTATCAGGCGCAGTACCGTCTGCAGATCGGTACTCATCACCGCCAGCTGATCTGTCGACTTCGCCAGTGCGGCGATAGCTTCCCGGCGGTCCGAGGCCGCGCTCGGCGGGGGCTGCCCCTCGAGCAACCCGGCCACGTAGCTCCCTTGCGAGACCTCGGCGGATCGTGCTCGCATCGAGAGCAGCACGGCGTGGTCAGCAGTCAGCCGGAGCGTCACCTTGACCAGGCGGTCACCGGCCCCGCTGGTGGTGACCGAGTGCGAGTGCGTCGAATCGGTCGGCGTCTCGGCGATCGTCATCACCGCCCGGCGTACGAAGGCCGCCAGGGTGAGCCCTTGGGCCGTGGCCTTTGCCTGCACCACAGGGCCGGCGCCGCGCAAATCGACGGTGACTCGGTCGCGGCTGCCTGCTGCCATGGAGTGCCTCCGTCGCAGCCAGCGAGCTCAAGGCTCCAGCAACACCTTCAGGCCGCTCAAACGCTCGCGCAACGCCGCGAGTTGATCGGCGGGCACCTGGTCGAAGCCAGCGCCGCGCAGCTGCGAGCAGACCGCCGCGAGCTGAGTGCACAGGCGATCGACGCGTGTGGTGAGCTGATCGGGCTGCGCGGGGGTTGCAGGGGCCTTGGTCCTTGGCGCGGGTCGCTTCGCAGCCTTGGACCGGCGCACCGGCCCGCGCAGCGCAGCGACTGCTTCGCGCGTGATCGGCGTATCGCTCCTCAGGAGTCTGACGACAGCCTCGGGGCGTTGTGCATGAACCTTGTTCAGCTCGTACAGGGTGCGCGGCGCCGCACAGCGGCCGGTGCGGAGTGCGGCTTCCAGCGGAGGGGGTAGCTCCAGCAGCGCGAGGTGATGCGCCACCGTCGTCAGATCAATTCCTAGCCGTTTCGCGATCGTCGCGTTGGATTCGCCAAGGTCCACGCGCGAGCGGATGAAGCGCGCCAGGTCCACCGGCGACAGCCCATGGCGCTTCTGGTTCTCGGCCACCTGGGCGTAGGGATCGGCCGCAGTGGGCCTTACCGTGACGGGCACTTCGGTCAGCCCCGCAAGGCCTGCGGCGCGGAAGCGCTTGGCACCGAAGTGGATGCGGTAGCGTCCGCCGGCATCGGCCGGCTGCACGACGATCGGCTGCAGGATGCCGTGCTGGCGGATGTCCTCGGCCAGTTCCTGCAGCTCGGCTTCCGGAAACTCTGTACGCGGGTTGGCCGGATCCTCGCAGAGCGCGGACAGCGGCACGAGTAGCGGCTCTCCAGTCGGCGTCGGCAATGATTCGACGACAGGCATGGGTGGCACCTTCTGCAGCGGAGCTTCAGCCTCGGCGATCGTCGCCTTCACCGGCATGTCCGCCATCGGAGCCGGCTCTTCAGGGCCCAGCAGATCGAGCTGTGGCGGCTTGGAACGGTCCCATGGCAGGCGCATGCGCCGATCGTGCGCGCGGGCTGGCGATCTTCCAAGTGCCCGCGCCGACGCGGCGTTCGGTCCACGGACGTCCCGCGTGGTCCCGCGAGCGCCCACGTGATCCCAGGAGCGCCGCGATTCGTTCACGCATCGTTTCAACTTCGATGCCGGGCGACCCGCAAAGAAGACGTGGTTCCTGCGCCTCCTGCATAGCCTGAAGGCTGTACTGCCACATTACTTGCCTCAGCCGATAAGTTTGCAAAACTGGCTATAGCTTGTATGTTGCGCTTACAGGCTTTGGCTTATAAGATGAACCATGGTCAACGCCTTCCCTGTACGCTTCCCCAATCAACTCCGGCAGCATCTGCGGGCGTTGAGGAAGAGCCATGGCCTGACTCAGACCCAGCTCGGCGCACTCATCGGCGTCAGCCAGGCGCGGATCGCGGAGATCGAAGCGAACCCAGGCCTGGTCAACTTCGAGCAGTTGATGAAGCTGCTGTCCGTGCTGGGTGTGTCGCTGACGCTGCAGGAGGGAACGGTCGCGCCGAATGCCGCCACCGCCCCTGCAGCCACGACATCGAGGCCGAAGACCGCAAAGCCACGGCCCGAGGCAGTGAGCAGGCAGCCTGAGGTTCCGCCCGCATCGAAGCGGACTTCCGTGGCCCGCCCCAAGAAGGGTTCGTGGTGAGCCAGTCGCTCAAGGCCTGGATGAACGGCGAGCTGGTCGGAACGTGGCTCGTCGACCGGAACTCGCACGCATTCCGCTACGAGGCGTCTTGGCTGGAGTCCCCTCGCCGGCGATCGCTGTCGCTCTCGCTGCCGATCAGCGGCTCACTGGAGCTCAAGGGCCAGGAGGTCCGCAACTACTTCGACAACCTCCTGCCGGACAACGAGAGGATCCGGTCGCGCCTGCGCCGGCGCTTCGGCCTACGATCGGGCGAGATCTTCGACCTGCTGGAAGCCATCGGCCGGGACTGCGTCGGGGCCGTACAACTCCTGCCCGAGGGCGTCACCCCGGACGGTTGGGATCGGATCGACTGTGAGCGCCTGACCGAGGACCAGATCGTCGATCTGCTGCAGGCCGTTCCGTCGGACACGGACCCCGGATCGATCCACGGCGACGACCTGTTCCGCATCTCCATCGCAGGCGCCCAGGAGAAGACCGCACTCACCCGGTGGAAGGGCAAATGGTGCCGGCCACATGGCGCCACGCCCACCACCCACATCATCAAACTGCCGCTGGGTCTCATCGGCGGTTCGAAGCGGGTCGATGCTTCGGACTCGGTCCAGAACGAGTGGCTGTGCGCGCAGATCGTCGGGGAACTCGGCCTGCCCGTCGCCGCCACATCGATGGAGACCTTCGGCGACCAGACCGTGCTGGTCGTCGAACGGTTCGACCGCGAGTGGATGGACAAGGGCAAGTGGATCGCACGACTTCCACAGGAAGACTTCTGCCAGGCGCTCGGCGTCGGGCCGGACCAGAAGTACGAGCAGGGCGGCGGCCCCGGCATGCAGAAGTGCCTGCAGCTGCTGCAGGGCAGTGCCGACCGTGAGGACACGACCCTCTTCCTGCTCACTCAGCTTGCGTTCGTGCTGATGGCGGCAACCGACGGCCACGCCAAGAACTTCTCGATCTATCTTGATCGAGGAGACGCCTATCGGATGACGCCGCTCTATGACGTCCTGTCAATGTGGCCCTACTACGGTGACGGCGCCAACCAGTTCAAGCCGCGCAAGGCGGGCCTGGCGATGGCCGTGCGCTCGAAGAATGCGCACTACCTGTTCCACACGATCCAGGCGCGCCACTGGCAACAACTGGCGGCCAGGCACGGCGGGGACGCAGTGTGGGCTGCGATGGTTGATCTCGTCTCCAGCGTCGAGGACGTGCTCGCTCGAGTAGAGCAACGGCTGCCCAAGGACTTCTCGCAACACACCTGGGAGAGCATCTCGACGGGAATGAGGAGCGAGGCCAAGCGCTTCCTCAGGGAGGCTGGACTGCTCTAGTGCGACACCTGCGGTCGCTCTGCAGTCCAGTTGTCAACGTCGCTTCGCCGCCAGCCGACGGCACGCACCGAAAGCTGGACCGGCGACGGGAACTGCCCGGCCGCCAGTAACCGGTAGATCGTCGAACGACCAAGCCCGGTCAGGCGCATCACCTCTGGCAGGCGGAGGATGGCGGGTCGGACGACTTCCGTGGTGAGTTGCACGTGCTGCATGCAGCATCCCTCGGTGTTGTGGCTCTGGACAATCTAGTCGCTCACGACACGCCCTGAGCCGCACGATTTCGACAGAAATCTGTCGCTATGCCTTGGGACTCAACCGGACCACGGGCGCTCCCTGCCGAAGCTTGTCGAGGTAGTTCGCCCACGCCTGCAGCATCTTGCGCCGCTGCTCGAGGAACTCGGTCCGGTTGTAGGCGCGGCCCAGCGGGTCGCGTACCGCGTGTGCGAGCTGCGCCTCGATGACGTCCGGGTCGAAGCCCAGGTTCTCCTGCAGCATCGTCCGGGCAGTCGCACGGAAGCCGTGGCCGGTCACCTCATCGGCCGAGAAGCCCATCGCCCGCAGCGCGGCGTTGATCGTGTTCTCACTCATGGCGCGGTCGTGATGCCGCTCGCCGCGGAACACCATCTTCGCGTGGCCGGTGAGTGGATGCAGCTCACGCAGTACCTCCACGGCCTGACGAGGCAGCGGCACCAGGTGCGGCGCGCCATGGAGCTTCTGACGCAGCTCCCGCTTCATGCGGATCGCCGGTACGGTCCACATCGCCGCATCGAGGTCGATCTCCGGCCACTCCGCGAAGCGCAGTTCACCGGGTCGCAGCAGGACCATCGGTGCCAGCTTCAACGCGGCACGCACCACGGGTGTCGCGGCGTAGCTGTCGATCGCGCGCAGCAGCTCGCCCAGGCGTTTGGGCTCGGTGATGGCGGGGAAGTGCTTGGCCATCGGCCGCCGCAGCGCACCCTTCAGATCGCGAGCCGGGTTGCTCGGCGCCTTTCCGGTCGCAACCGCGTAGCGCAGCGCCTGGCTGCAATCCTGCAGCGCCCGGTGTGCGGTCTCGAGCACCCCTCGCGCCTCGATCCGGCGCATCACCTCCAGCAGCAGAGGCGGGGTCACGTCGGCAACCGGAACCTTGCCGATGTACGGGAAGACGTCGTTCTCGAGCCGCGCGATGATCCGCTCGCCATAGCTCGGCGACCAGCCGTCCTTCTTGACCGCGTACCACTCGCGCGCAACAGCCTCGAACGAATCGATCGGTGGCAGACCCTGCGCTTCACGCTCGTCCGCGATCCGCTCCTGCGCCCAGGACTCCTTCTCGGCCTTGCGCTTCTGGCTCGGGTCGATGTCCTCCGCGACGAGCTGCCGCGCCTCATCCGCCTTGCGGCGCGCCAGCGCGAGCGACGTGTCGGGATACGTGCCGAGTGAGATCGTCTTGCGCCGTCCGTGATAGCTGTAGTCGAAGCGCCAGGCATGCGCGCCTCCCTTCACGAACAGCAGCAGGTAGAGCCCGTCACCGTCGTTGAGTCGCTTGCGCGGATCACCCGGCCTCACGGCCTTGAGGGTGGCATCGGAAGGGATGAGATGACGGGCCATTGCAGTAACTGCTGCTTTTCGCAGCATCCGCAGCCGAGTTACTGCCCAAGTTACTGCACGATCGGCCGGATTTCAAGCCACCTGCAGGAACTCAGTGGGACATGAAAAAAGCCCTAGAGCGTTGATTCTCTAGGGCTTTTTAGACTTCCCGGGACGTCTTTGGATTCCCTGGGAACAGTAACTTGGTGGCCAAGGGCGGAATCGAACCACCGACACGCGGATTTTCAATCCGCTGCTC
>VFQN01001109.1_pt1 | contig 46952 bp, 37 predicted proteins | sample 3512371 | NCBI WGS metagenome assembly VFQN01 (sample SAMN10412370, study PRJNA504923) | tailings metagenome | isolation source: Replicate 2 from Balatoc abandoned mine | place: Philippines: Itogon, Benguet | collected 2017-08-28
GACATAGATATGTGTGGATTTTTTCAAAAAGTTATTGGCTACGATTGATGACAATCTCCTGGAGAAACACCAGCTTTCTTTGATCTACCGGCTTTATGCCCAGTAGAGCCCATGTGTTGGTTGCGCCGATTAATAGTAGGAAATTCACGATAACATTCAGGGCAAGGGAAAACCTCCACAGTATCTGTAGTGCTAAACGAGTTGGAGCCAGACACCTGATGACAAGAACGACATTCATCGTAGGCACCAAAAGTATAACACTCATAAAGTGGGGACTCGTAACAAATATCACAAGTACGTGGGTTACCATAATGACGGGTCCAAGTCATACTATTGGGACTTTGAGTATTGGAGAGTCGTTTGTGAAATCGTTTGGTAAAACACGATTGACATTCGTCATAACCTCCCTCCACACAGCCACAAGTCCAGGCGCGCTTATCGTCAAAATGTGAACCACAAACATCACAACGAAAGGTACGACACGGCTTCAATCTTAAAGAATGAGGATGCGCAGGAGGTATCGCAGAACGAGAAGGACCCTCTTGTCGAGGAATTTGGTAAATATCTAATTTGATGTCAGACCGGTCTTGTTGCTGCATTGATTTAGAACCAGTAGAACGTGTAGAAACTGGAGCACTATGAGAGGAGGGAGGAGCACTAAGAAGCGTTGCAAGCCGGGGAGGATCAGTGTCTAAAACAATATAAGGCATATGTGGTTTCAAATCAGTAAAATCGGAAACAAAGGACTCAAAACTCATCAGAATAACATCAATACGATACGAATCATTATCTAACTCTTTTATAATTGCCTTTCTTAACAATGGAGTGTACGACATTTCACAATCACATTGATCACCGCCTGCAATACAAATAATTTTAATATGTTTGCAATTTAGCGTTTGAGCCTTCGTAACGGAAGCCATTACAACTTTAGCTTGCCATTTGGGAATCCAGTCTTTTCCCTTTAAATCATTAATCATATCACCAGCTTTTCCAAATGCTTTTTGGATTCCTGTCGCCTGGCAGATGTCTGTGACCATATTTTGATGAATTTCAGGACATGACGCACATACATAAGCGATGGTATTATCAAAGAAGCTCTTCTTGGATGACATTTTTATGCCTCTGGTCACCACAAGTCAACAAGGAAACAACAAAGAAGTCAAACTATTCTTACGTCGGAAAGTTAGTTATTCCTCACAACTATCGTTACAGTGATTGAATTACTCATACATTCTTTACGAATTAGAAACATATCTTAACCTGAGAGATATATATCACAAAAGTGAAAGTCTAAATAAGGAAGGAAAGCATGATGCACGATTATGGGCTAGTCTTTGCGGTGATTAATAGAGTACTGTCTACGATCTCCGCACTCCCGAATTTGCTGGCAGTAACCGGGGTACCTCCAACCACAGACGAAACAGACGCGCTTGTTGAAACTGGCACACTCACTGCCACCGCTCTCAATCCCATCGCTGCGCATACCGAGTTGCATACATGGTTCGAGAAGAACTTGTTAATCCCTATCTGACCCAGATTCGTACTGCCGAAGTGCGTCGCATCCACATGGTGCACCGCAGGGTCTGACAGGTTGAATGTGTCTGTGCTGCGATCATAACCTCCTTGACAGTCCACCACAATCATCTGCTCTCTAGAGAAGCAGTACGTCCAATGCGAGAAGGCTTGGATGGCATCGTGCTTCACGCCTCCTGGAGTTGGGTTCTGATTGCAGTAGCCGTTGTTGTTATTGTATTTCTCGAACTCGTTATCAATGGCGCTCTCTAAGATCAAGTACGGTTGGCCCTTCCTCGTATTGAACTGCAAGATCGACGCTGTCACGAACTCGATCTTCGAGCAGTCTCTTGGCTTCACTCGATTGAACTCCTCCGCCAAGAACTTCGCTGCACGATGACATGACAAATAGTTCTCGTACTTCTGCTTCGTCAAGTGAGCGGGATTCACATACAACGACTCCTTCACGATCACTGGAGTCTCTACTATCGTTCCTGTCGCTGATCGAGTCACCTGCAGCGCATAGAACGCTGCTCTCGATGATCCCTGGCCGAATGGGAAGGGTGCTACTTTCAAGAACAAATGATCCTTGTCAGGGAAGTCGTTTATACACTTGTCTTCATCGTTCTCCTCCAAATAGTTCAACATCGCATCGATCGAGTCAGGCATGAACATTGAGAACTGCTGCACCTCTTCTTCTTCGATGTCACTCCAGTTTGGACGATTCTTGTTGATCTTCACCTGTTTCTTCGCTCCCTTGTTCTCATCAGGAGTACGGGAAGATGAAGACAAGGTCTCCGAGAAACTCATGCTCACTGACTTCGTGATGATCTCCATCATGTTACCGTCGTTCATGTCAGTGACTTTGATGTAAGGGAACTCAGCCGCTTCATTGTTGTTATTGGCGAGATGATAGTCTCTCACGTACTCATTGAACTTATTGATCATTATTCCAGTGCTTTCGGGTTTGATTTGACCAAAATAATATGTAATTCCAAGCTGTAGAATAGCGAGGATAATTTCATCAGCCTTGAGACCATTTGGACAACCTTCAGGATATTTGTCAGACAAAGTGGAAACATGGTACTCACTACCGTGGCAAGGAGCATCAGCTATATGATAAAGAATCCTAGTTTTTGAAACCCACTCCAAATTCTTTGCGAGGTGTAATCCTCCTAATACATCTTCCGCGTCATCATCGTTATAAATTGCTTTGACTTCTTGAACTTGCTTATAAAATTCGTCCACGTCAGTAGTAAAGCGAAGAACTTCAAGCCTTTTCTCACCCTTCCTCTCATTATAATGATCACGATACCCAACAAAGCCTAATCGTAGCGAAACACTTGTATGCATTTTTATTATATCAGCAACAAATTCTTTGATTGTCGTTTTCACTTTATTAATGTACGGATTCATTGATCCAGTGCAGTCCACAAGAAAAAGGACATCCAAGGATGCTGCGTGACGAATTTGATCCTCCAGCTCTCTTATTTGGATAAGTCTTTCTTTAATCAATTTTGAACGCTTATGCGCGCGACGTTGCCTATCTTTGATCTGTCGTTTTATCAGTTCGAGCTCTCGCTTTTTCTGATCAATGAGTTTCTGTTGCTCCGCAAGCTGTCGATTTGCTTCAAAACGAGCCATAGATACTTGTGGAGGAAAGAGATGATAGTGAGAGGGAGCCGGTATATGAGGAGCAGCCATTGCAACCATTCCCATACTGGCAAGTGATCCAATCTTGTAATCTGGTGCGCGAGGTGGGAGTAAATCTGCTGAAGCCGGAGCAGGTCCAGACGACATTACACTGGAAGAAGCTGATGGTATTTCGGGTAAGTTTTTCAATATCTCTGTATGTTTCTTTGCATCTAAGAACTTTCTGTAGTCAATCTTACTGCAGCCCTTCTCTAGTTCCTTCAACAAATCGACATCCCCATAAACAAAGATCAAATCTTCTACTGATCCTGCCTCAAAGTTCAATCGTAAAACCTTCAAACAATTTTCAGTTAATCTGTCCATTGTATGATTAATCTCAAGCAGACAACACAATATCATTTCCTTACTTGAAATGTTGACACCATTCATCCAAATCGTTGCCTGTGAAAGGTCCAAACATCTTATTATTATTTATCTTATGATTGCATGCAATTATTATATGACTCACTCATCGATGAGTGGCGAATTCGGAGAGATTCTTACAGAGATCTTGAGAGAGGACATGAAAATTTAAGAGAGGAGATTTGCTTTTTTCTGCTATAAACAAGAGTAAATAAACGGTTAGATACTTTTTCAATCGAAGATCTTAATTAACATTTTTACACTTCATCCCTAACACTATTTTCACTCAACGAATCGTCTAACAGAGCAACTTCCTCTGAATTATCCTGATCTTGGAAAGACGCTACATTGAGTTCCTCCATACCGGCTTCGTTCTCTACAGGATCACGAATCACCAAACCCTCATTTTCAAGAATACCTTCGTATTGACCATCATCGCTTCGCTCTTCACCCTCTGCTTGGTCTTCAGATTCCGTCAAGCTTTCTTGTTGCTGCATTCGAGCTGAGTAGTTCGCATAGTAAAGATTTCTAGCAGAGAGTCGCTTTTGTTGAATAAATTCGTGGAACAATTCAATATTTCTGTCCCCTAAATATTCCACGGGGTTTGTTTTATTATATCTCGAAAATAAATAGAAGCTAGGAAATCCAGTAATTTTGATAGGAATCTCAATCGCCCCGGTTCGCTCGTCTTCATTCTCGCGTAAAGAGGTTGGACGATATTGCAGAGAAATCTCGTTCTTTGATCCATCAATACGATAAATTTGAAAGTTTTCATCATTCTTATACAATAATGCCAATTCAGTAATAAATGGTTCTGTCGCCTTACAGTGGATACACCTGCGAATAGAAAGTAAATCTTGGAAACAGTGAGACAAGAGAACACTTACCAAGGTGCATGAAAATACAAGAAAACATCCTTATCAATGCTTTCAGTAAATAATTTCTCGTTGATTTGAGTACTCACAATGTTTTCTAATGGTAAAGGAGAATTTTTATGGTACTGATGCTGAATAGCTAATTGTTCATTTAAGCTCTTTGCTACAGAAACATCTTCACTTAAAAGAGATCGCTGTAATTGCTTGGAGAGATATGATTGTAAGAAATCTTCTAATAAGGTGATATTATACGCATACAACTGTTCCTCCGTCTCCTCTTTCGTCACTCGCTTCATTCTGATAGATATAATGAATATCTTAAATTTGATAAGGACAATTGGAAGAGTTTCTTACACTGAAGATCGCTGGTCAAAATAAGAATTCTTCGTTTCTTGACTTAATGACGCTGGAAGTTCTGAAGATTGTTCATATCGTTTGTGTAAGTAATCAACAAAATGAAATCTTTTAACATGCTGTTCATCCGACATATCGATCATTACCAACTAATGAACCAAAGTAAATCAGAAATCATCGGTCCAAACAGCGACTATGGAATTACCTGTGGAAGGTCAGATTGTCGAATATTGAAATAATGTAAGATTGGATATTCATCAGAGCTCACTTCCACGATCATGATCCTAAACACGGTCAGACGGGGATGAAGTCGAAGACACTTCACTCACCTTCCCTTGAACTTAGGTGCAAGAAGCATAAGCATATCAAGAAAAGTATCATCTGATCCACTCGCGTCATAGAAGGCCAAAGCGTGATGATGGACAGGGATGGAATTGATTAGGGCGTGTGTGTCGAGTGTGAAGGGCACAGAAAGTGGAAGGCTGGCAAGAAGAAGCTGATCCAAAAGATCTCTCTCTGAGAGCAAAGAAGTATTTTCTTTGTTGGGCTGGAACAAAACTCGATGAAACACATCGTTCTTATCACCGGTAAAGACGAGCATACAATCCTCCTACAAGTAACAACATGAGACAATGTTAACGGTAGACAGTCTTTAAGCGAACCTCAATTCCATAATCTCTAATTAACTCTTTACTTGTAGTATAAAAGAAAGAAGACAATTCATATTTCAACGCAGCTCTCTTGAAGAGTTGAAAGCTTGGTCGCTCAGTGATCTGTAATCAAAGAATTGTAATTACCTCCGAAATTGTGATCCCTTCCATCAACTAACCTTGGAGATATCGTTGTCGTCGTTGTCAGCTGGAAGAAAAAATCCTAACGTAAGAGATAAGAAGCCAGTTTCAAACAGATCGTTGTTCTCGAGAAAAGTGAGGTAGGGAATGAGCTCGTTCTGAGAGGTGAGCGACTGCATCAAAGGAGAAGCTTTCTGCTTTAGATATTCCAATATCTCACTATGATTATCAACTTAAAACTGATATTGAAGGGAATTGTGTATTACCTCTCTGTTCGTTGTCCTGTATATTCACCAAATTTCATTCCTTCTTTATAGAGAATTAAAGTTGGAAAGCCATCAATATTCTCTTTTTCTATGAGTTCATTCATGCTATCATCACTGACATCAACGAAGGCAATCTTAACCTTGTTTTCGAAATGAAGGCGAATAGTTCCACCAATGAGATAAGCTTACCGGGAGTTTGTTGGAGCTCAGGTCTTTGGCAACATTCAATAATATCGGATTTAACTGTTGGCAATACCCACACCACTGTGTGTGGAAATTTGCTAAGATTATAGTCTCATTTTGAACGACGGAAGTAAAATTTGTCTGGGTAAGATGAATCACCTGGATAGTCGAAAAGATTCAGTTCAAAACTTTTATCAATCAACTCGAAGCTCTAACCTGACCAAAGCTCTCTAGAATAATAAGGAAGAGGCAGAATAGTAGAGGTACAAGCTTCATCAGGTAATCTTAAATGATGATCGATAAAACGACACAACTCTATCCTACAGCGTCATAAAAAGAAAAGCAAGGTTCTATAAATTTATGTTATCGGTAAAATCGACCAAGAAGTGGATTTCACAAGGTTATGTGCTTACATGAAGAGGTACTCTTACTCTACATTGAAAACAGATTCGCCAACTTATAAACAAATAACAATGGCAAGAACCAAGGCGACAGCAATGAAAAGACGAAAAAAAGAAGAAACAAAAAATTAGATGTCTATGAACTTAATCGTCCTCATCAGGTAGCGGATTTGGATTGGGAATTATTCCTCCCCAACGTAAACCTCCAGTTCTACATCAGCAAACATAAGAGAACCCACGACAAACACCGACTATGGCTTACCTTCGCTTGTAGAACAACACATAGGCCGTGCCACTCACAATAGAATTCTCACTTGTCTCACTCACTACAGAATCGTTGAATTTGTACCTAAAATAGGAAGATCATAATCAACCATCTCATTAGAGACAAACAGGAATCTAGCATCCCTTACCATTTATTGTTTAAAAAATTCTTGCACGTCGCCACATAGTGACCTCCTCCTAATCCTCCCATATGATGTGAAACACCATAAAGATCATAAATTGGTGGCGCGTTATCAAATTTAGGACCAAGAACATATTTTGATAAATCTAATCCATTAATTGGAAAATCGATTATATCATTAATTTTTTCACGATGAACAAAATACTGTCCGGGAATAAATTGAAATCGCTTCAAATGAATAATTAAAATGTCTGGAGCAGAATAAACATCCATTTTCTTAATAGGGGCAAGATGTTGTTTACATTTTGAACAATAAATGGTTTCTGTCTCATTTAATTGTTCTCTCTCAATAAATTTGTCCAAACAATCATAAATACTTATCTTCTTCTCGTCTAAAATGTTACTGTTATCTTCGTCATCATCAATATCATACATTGACGTTGATTTAGGCTTGACAACATCATTCTTTGTATGAGACTTCGGTGGCTCTAAGTCACGTAACGATTTCACTTGATCGATATCAATAATCTTCTCTTGAATTGCAGCTGCATGCCAGCAGATTACGACTAAATCACTACCCTCGACTAATGTCTCAAACTTGTCATTATTATCTTCTACTTCTCTCTTAATTTGCGTGGCATAGCTGTTCATGACAAAGAGATCGTAAGGCCAAGTCGAGATTTCTCGAGGATCGGGAACTAAGAAACGACGAATATAACGGCGAACCAATAAATGCATGTCATGATTAGTCAAAGGATTCTCTTTCAGAGCGCTAAATCTTGCCGGGTAACCGATTAAGTCAATACGATTGTAAGTACCTTTAACTCCAGAAGCAATATCAATCGCAAAAGCCTTAGGCTCAACAGTTTTCTCTGTAATCGTTCGATTCGAGTAACTGCTGTAATAGGACGAGGAATACGAACTCTTGATATCAGGTACATCGTGTTCTAATTGGAAGGCCATAAGAGTATCCATTTTCCCGATAAATGCTTGAATGGCGGTGGCTCCAGAATCATTGGCATTATAATTCTTAAAAACGCTTGTTGGACGAGTTCCAAACAAAGTTGCAAAGTGGAAATAATATTTATCATATTTACTACTGTTGCTTGGGACTGGTGGAGGGGAAGTCGTTGGAGCATCATCAACATCCATTGGTTGGATAGATTTCCCCTCATTATTCACCACCTCAAAGTCTTCATCTGTTGCTTGGACCATTTCAAAACCATCATCAGAGTTCTTTGCTTCAGTAGGCGGAGCAGGAACTGGGGAGTTTGAAACCGAGTTTGAAGTCTCAAGAAGAACACCTAATTCAATCAAGCGATCAATTAATATTTTCTTCAATTGAGTCATTGTATCAGTAATTTCGACTTCAATTGTCACCTTCATAGGCGGAGTGCCAATAGGAAGTAATTGAACAAAAATAGTAAAATTTTTCGTATTACGAATAGGAATTGGCAATGATAAAGATAAATATTCATCAAAAGTCACAGATACATTGCCACAATTAACACATGTTACATGTGATTTTAATTGACCAAAGTAATGATCAACTAATTCCGAATCGTTTCTTAATAAAAATCTTCTCCATGATTCCGATGAAATTAATATATCATCACGACCTTTACTTTCAATTTTTTGGACATGCGGTTTCTTCTTAATACGATTTAAATCTTCATGTAAACCATCCAATAAGAAATTCATGAATTCTTGAGAATCTTGCTGCTCTGTACCAGCGAACTGTGGACGAAATTCCCCAATAGTACTCTTAAAATCACGAGGAACAACTATTGTATAGGCATTCGACCACATCTCTTTCATCAATTTCCCGTAAGATAAAGCAACTTTACCATTATGTCCTAAAGGATTATCATAATTAATTTGATCTTTATAATTACCTTCACGGAATAAATTGGATAAAATATCAGTATTCGATAGACATTGTAAAATAGAATTCATGAAGCAAGTATTCCCTAAATTTTGCAAGCCAACAGCACCGTTAACAGGAGGTGTGGCTTTCGTATTCTTCTCATAATCATAACGGGAATAATATCCTCGACTAGAAGAATAATTAGGTGATCGAGTTAAAGAATCATATGTAGAAGAATATTGATTTTGCTTTGGTTTATCGGTATGTGTGTAAAGTGCACAAATTGTGTCGCCATAAAGATCATGCCATTCCTTTACAAGATCTTCGCTGTTATGAGCTACATCACGATCGTCGTTAATCATGCTTGATTGTTGCTTTTTGATGGAATCATCATCGACAGCGCCAGTCTTGGTAGGTATAAACTTCGCCAGATTCTCACGCTTCGTCTTGGAAGAATATTGAACCTGAATACGATCTGCTTGCAAGTCTTGTGCGACAATCGTTACTGGAAGCCAAACAGGCTGGATATTAGGTGGTGATATGTTTAATTCAACAGAATCGCCTTCTTCCCAATTAGATCTATCTTCACTTTCAGTGTGCAAAGGTTTAATTCGACTGCTCTTTTGGTCTGGGGGAATAACTTCATCAAATTCAGATCCCCATCCTTTAAAATGAACATGGATCTTTCCAGTTGCGTCGATATCCTTGATCAAAGCCTCATACCAGCGTTTACTTCTATCCTGCGCATCCACCATATCACCAACACGTAAATCTGCCTTCCATCCTTGAAGCATGGAAAATCTTGGCCATTCGTTATCCCGACAAGCGCGAGGTGAAGATTCAATAATAATTTCAATGCAATCTTTGTTCCCCAAGAAGTCTTGCAGCGTTTTATTAAGTTTAGGAGAATAACGCCAATCTCCATCCCATTCTACCACATCAGCTGTTAACATCCTCCCTACGCGCTGTTTCTTGCTAGATGAGGAATTTTCCTCTTTCAAGTTCTTCGATGTATGCTCAGGATCACGAATCCAGCATCTAGTTTCATTCATGTAAGAGATGGATAGTTTCATCTTCAAATCATCAACAATGTTTTCAAGAATCGTGTTCTTCACATAGTACCTAATCATAAAGTGTGTCTTAAGCTCTCGATTAGGAGTGGGATGATGTCGATCGCAGTGATAAATTTCAAGACGAGTTGGAAACAGATTAACTTGGATCAAAGGAGAATAATAGGTGCCAAGATTAATTGCTTCTCGTGGATATTCTGGTCCTCCGTCATATTTTTTGAACAAACGATCTCCGTACATCTTTGGTAGAAGTACAAAATCTTGACCGTCCACAATGCCACGAGCTAACTCATCTCCAAACGTACCTTTGATCGGTGTATTGTCAATTGGACCAGGATGGAAATTTTCCACCTCCTATGTGTACAATTAAGATCATTATAGTCTATCGAGTGTGAATATCTTACTTCTGGATCTCTGGGCTCTGGCAAAGTGTCATCGAAATTCACATACATCTTCCATTTAATAAACCAACTCATCGCAATAGGATGCCAGATCGATCGCTCAGTCGGTGTAGTTTGTAAAGCTCTTTTAATTGTCTCTTTCTCTTCCTGCAAGCTTGAAAATCCTCTATTGACATTGTAACCCCCAGATTGTAAAACCATCTTCTCTTCTAACTTCGCACGACTTTTTCCCTTGTTCGTGTCTTTGTAAAATCTAATAAATCCCCCTCTTAAGTTGGAAATGAAATGTTTTATGTTGGAGTTCTTCTCTCTCTTAACACTTCTTGAAAAGTTCGATCGAAGGAATGAGAAGAAACCTTTAGATAGCGACTTTTATAAAACTCTAGATTTAGAAATATCGAAATTTTACTGCAAGGACTTGATGTTGACTTTTGATAGTAGTGGCTGGTTTTCGGCGATCTAAACGAAGGATCTTTGACTGCAGTGTTCACACAGCTTTAGATTTCAATTAGTTCTATAGAATAGAAAAACGGACCTTGATTCGAAATACTTTTTTGGAAGTGATGACAAATACTGAGCGTACTTTAGTTTTTGAGGAAGTTTGTTCCCAGGATTTCTTGCACTTCAAGTTTGGAGAGCGCGGATATCAGGTAGTCAACTTGCTTAAATCCCTTTGAGAATAGACCTGTTTTACGTTCTTTTTTAGGATCAATTAAATGACTCCATCGCGAAGACGAAGGCTCTAGCAGCGGTGAAGGTGGAAGTGATCAAAGTGGACACTGGTTCTTTCGTTCAAGAGATTGTTTGGGTTGCCCACAATTTTGGTTTCCTTGGTGGTTCGCTGGGATGCGCTGAAGGAGAAAAAATTACTAGAGCTTTCGAGCTTGCGATTGAGAAGAAGCTCCCTATTTGCGTACAATGCCGTTCCGGCGGAGCAAGAATGCAAGAGGGAACTTCGTCCTTGATGCAAATGGCAAAAGTTTCAGTTGCTGTTCAAGCAGCCACCACTGCTGGTATCCCTTTCATTTCTGTCCTCTGTGATCCAACATTTGGTGGTGTCAGCGCTTCTTACGCTATGCAAGCTGATGTGAGAATTGCAGTTTCTGAAATTAAGGAAGATTCCAAATCCGACAAGACTGCCGAAGCTCGTATCGGTTTTGCTGGACCGCAAGTGATTTTAAACACGATGTGTGAGGCGAAGCAAGATGTTTACGATCAGAAATGTCCTTCCGATTTTCAAGCTGCGTCCTTCGTCCTCAACCACGGACAAGTTGACATGGTGTTAAAAGTCAAGGCTGGAAGCAGTGCTCAAGCTGACATTGAAGAAAATGTCGCGAAAATTTTATTCCTTTTAACAAATAAGGGAAACCCTCAAAATGAGAAGATCACCAGTCTTGCTGAGCCTGTATTTGGTCCTGCCCCGGAGAACGAAAAGAAGGCAGCTGAGCTTTTCAATTATACTCGTTCTCGTTTAATCGATCGCCCACAAACTCAAGATATTATTGCTAATGTTTTTGATACTTTTATCGAGTTAAGTGGTGACGGTAAGGTCGGCAAGGATGCCAGTCTTCGAGGTGGCTTAGTCTCCTTCCGTGGAGTATCCTGTGTAGCCATTGCCACCTTCAAAGGTCATACTCCTACTGAAATGCAGAATTCGAACTACGGTATGCCCTCTCCTGCGGGTTATCGTACTGCTTTGCGGTTGATGAAGTTGGCCGAGAAGTTTGGACTTCCAGTCGTCACCTTCGTTGACACTGTTGGTGCTTGGCCGACTTTCGAGTGTGAGAAAGATGGACAAAGTGAAGCTATTGCCACCAACCTCACTGCTATGGCAGGCCTTAAGGTTCCAATCATCACCTTAATGGTAGGTGAGGGTGGAAGTGGTGGTGCCCTTGGTATTTGCATGGGTAACTACATTGCCATGTTATCAGGAGGTTACTTTGGAGTAATCTCACCTGAAGGTGCCGCTTCGATTCTTGGAAGATACAAAGATGATAAGCAAAAGGCGATCCAATTCCCAAAGGATTGTCAAGCTCTCGCAACTGCTCAATGCATTTATGCACACCAATTAAAAGATTTGGGAGTTGTAGACTTCATTATTTGGGAAGATGTTGATCTTCAGAATGGAAGTGCTACTGAGACCAAAGAAGTGGTAACAGAAGACTTCAAGAATTTCCCTGAGTTGAAGGCAAGAATCGAAAGATACATTGCGTTTGCGATTAATCAATTATCTCAACAATCTGCCGATGCTTTGGTCGATCAAAGATACAAAAAGTACCGCTCTCTCGGTACTTTCGCCTTACTCTCAGAGGAAGAACGTATCCAAGCTATTGAAAAAGCGAAACAAGCGTCTGCTGCATCAGCAAAGCCTGCAAGAGCTATCGCCAATCATATTCAGCCAAGTCTTTTAAGCAAGCATATCGCTGAAGAATCAATTTTAGGTGGACTCTCGAAGTATCGTAAATTAGCACCGACTCACTTGTCGAAAGAGTTAAAGCCAAGATCCACCCCAACTGTATCTTATAGACCAGTACATCTCAGTGATGTGGATGAAAACTCTACCTCTGCCAAGGCGATTTTGGATAAATACGGCGTAAAATACCTCTGTCAAGAATGGTTACCTCGTCAAGCAAAGCATCGTGTTTTAGTTACCGATACAACTATGCGTGATGCCCATCAATCGTTGCTCGCCACCCGTGTTCGTACCGTCGATATTGTTGAGGGCGCTCGTATTGCTTCGAACCTTTTAGGAGATGCCTTCTCCTTGGAGTGTTGGGGTGGTGCGACCTTTGATGTTTGTATGAGATTCTTGGACGAATGCCCATGGGAACGATTGAGATTAATTCGCGAAGCTTGTCCAAATATTTGTTTACAGATGCTAATCCGTGGTGCTAACGGTGTTGGATATACTAGTTATCCTGATAATGTTGTCCGCGAATTTGTGCATCTCGCAGCAAAGAATGGCATGGATATTTTCCGTATCTTTGATTGTTTCAATATCGTTGAAAATATGAAAGTCTCGATCGATGCTGTGAAAGAGACTGGCAAAGTTGCTGAAGTATGCATTTGCTACACCGGAAATGTGTTAACCTCATCCATCTATAACTTAGAATACTACAAGCAGTTAGCTCTTGAAATTAAAGAAACTGGTGCTGACATTTTAGCGATTAAAGATATGGCTGGTTTGTTAAGACCTTTAGAGGTTGAACCTTTAATGAAAGTTTTACGAGAAGCTGTTGGGGATACTTTACCAATCCATTTCCATACCCATGCCACGGCATCTGGATCTATTGCTACATGCATGGAAATGGCTCGCTGCGGTTGCAATATCATTGACTGTGCGACTGCTTCCATGGCTGATGGAACTTCGCAGCCATCTTTAAACACTTTTTTGGCAATGATGCAAGGTGCAAAGAATGATTCTCGTATCAACTACTTGGATATTGAGGTAATGAAAAGCACCCCCTCTTTCTCTTTGTCTTTTTTATCTCGATTCTTTAGCCATATGACTTATACTGGGCTGGCATCCGCGAATTGTATACTCCTTTTGAGAGTGGAATGAAGAGTGGTACTGCCCGCGTCTTCGAACATCAGATTCCAGGAGGTCAATACAGTAATCTATTGGTTCAAGCTGCTGGCATGGGATTAACTCTCGATCAATGGAGTGCTGTGTTAGATGCGTACAGGGACGTCAACTTACTCTTTGGTGATGTCGTGAAAGTTACTCCATCATCAAAGTGTGTGGGTGACTTAGCATTATATCTTGTGATGAAAGGTTTAACGACGAGTGATCTTATTGATCCTAAAACTCAATCAATTCAGCCTAATGCTCTCAGCTTGGATTTCCCACAAAGCATTGTTGGTTTGCTAAAGGGAGAACTCGGATTCCCACATCGCGGCTTCCCTAAGGCATTGGAAGATCTTGTATTGAAAGGTGGATCAAAGTTAACCGAGCGCGCTGGATTAGTCTTGCCACCAGTTGATTTTGAAGATAACATCAATAAATTGTCCACAAAGTGGGATCAAGTAAGTATTTTCGAAGTTATTCTCGTATAGTTCTTTCTAAAAGGATCTCAATAATAGAAAATCACTGCAGAGGAAGCGATGAGTTACTTAATGTATCCTGCTGTCTTCAATGATTGGATGACACGTAAACAGAAGAAAGGACCAATTTTAAGTGAATTACCTACTCCTGTCTACTTCTATGGAGTTACTGCAGGGGATGTGTTTGATATGTACTTAACACGATCCCAGATCTTTCATGCTTTTACTAACTTATCCGGTAATGCAAAATTGGATAGTCTATTAGCAGAAGAAAACTTGAACGAAAACCAGCAGTTTAAAGTTCGTTATGAAGTGCAAAGAATCACTTCCATCCAGCAAAGTCATCGTCAAGCTGTGTTCTTAATTAGCCTGTTATCAAAAGAAAATAAATCTTTATACCAAGAGTCTCATACTGCTGAAGTAAAGGATACAGGTGGAGTTTTCGTGTTTGAAGGACCTATGGCAGACCCTAATAAACCAAAGGAGGTAAGATCAATATTTTCTTGTAGATTTTGATGTGTTGAATTGACTGTTTACGAATAGGTTGGCAGTCCAATGGCAGGTGTTATTGAGAAGGTCTTAGTAAAAGAAGGACAAGCGGTGGAAGCTGGTACTGTCTTATGCATTGTCTCAGCAATGAAAATGGAAGTTAAGGTATCCGCCCCAGCTGCAGGAACAGTTAGTAAAATCGCTGTTCCAAACACTGGTTATCGCGTGGTGGAAGGGGCATTATTGGTTACATTAAAGTAAGAAAACAGTTTTAGCTGTTAAGTAGAGCATTCGTTTGTAGTAGCAACCTTTCGCCATTTTTTTTTTCTTGTAAAGTTCATTCGTAGATAGGGCTAAATTGCTCTGCAACGTAATATTATAAAATTGACTTTGAATTCAAAAAATTGAAAAACAACATAAGAATGACATCGAGATTAATCTTCAAAGCCTTCAAAACGCGTGGTCTCTCCCTCACTGCAGGGGCAACTCAAGCTTTAGAGAGTGTTTTGTCACGGTTAGTGGGTACATGATTGGATTATGTTGACTGATTTTTAATTTCTTTAGTGAGGATGATGTGGAAGGTTCACTGAAACTTATCCTTGATGAATTGAAAGATCGAATTGACAAAAGAGAAGGTAATTATCTGAATTATCTTGTTATTGAGCTTTCTTTTTCTCAAAATTTGTGGTTTTAGTGACGACACGAATCATCAATGTTGATACTATCACAAACATTGTAGCCGATTTATCTTCCAATGATGAAGACGTTGCACAAGAGAAATATCAAATTCTTGATGCTTTCTCAACACCTAAGTTGCATTATGATGATAAAAATAAAAGTTTTAAGATGTAAGTTGTAAAATCTCTCTTTCATTTGCCCTCCTATGACCAGCGTATTGTTGTAGGATTCAAAGCCCATCCTATCAACTATTTGGTGATGTAGAATCCCGCGCTAATATGTATCGTGAAAGGCTATTAATTACTCAGCAACGTTTGTTTCGATCAGAAATGTTTACTTTAAAAGGGTTGAAGTCAAAGGGAAATCAAATCAAAGCAACGGAGGTAAGAGCTTACCTCATCACTCTCAAATCCTCTCCTTCCCCTTACATCTTGTAGATCTCCACCATAGAATCACTCCTTGGAAGCTCAGGAAAGAAAGTGTTGTTTGGCATGCTTACTCAGGTTCGTCTTTCCACCTCTCGTCACCCACTAATCCTGACTTTCAACTCCATCCCTCAGCCAGAAGAAGGAACATGGTATCTCGAAGATCTAACATCAACCATTCAATTAGATCTTTCCCAAGCAAAGAAAAACGATCTCTTTTATACAGAAGGCAGTCAAGTCATCGTTGAAGGTGAAGTAATTCGACAAAATGTATTTTTAGTTCATTTTATTGTATTACCACCATTAGAAGAACGAGAAACAACATTACGTACATTAGGTATACATGATATATTTAATTTACAACAAAGACAACAGCATTATCATACAATGTTAGATATGGAAAAAGAATCAAATGAAGAATTAATTATTATCTTATCAGAAATATATTTAGATAAACCATTAATTATTGAAAAATTATCAACAATCTTTGATGGCTTTGAGAAAAATGGTATAACACCATTATATATTATGATTGGTTCCTTTTTTATGAAATCATATTTTAATATATTAAATGGTAAACAAATTATGAAACAATGTTATGATTCTTTAGCGAATTGTATTCGTAAATATCCATTACAATGTAATCAAGCAAAATTTTTATTTATTCCTGGTCCATCAGATGCTGGTATGAATATTGTTTTACCAAGGAAACCTATCCCGAATGAATTAATGACATCATTAAAGGAACAAGTAAAACATGTGAAATGTTCAACGAATCCATGTAGATTTCGTTGTTTTACACAAGAGATTGTTATCTATCGTCAAGATTTGTTAAAGAAGATGCAAAGACATCTTATTCTCCCTCTTCATTCAGGTGTGAGTCAAAATAATCCTGATGATGATGAAGAGGAGAATGATGATGGGGAAGGTGATGAAGGAGGAAAGAGGAAACAGAAACAAGGAGAGAATGAAGAAAGTGTACCTGATATTACCGAGCAATTAGCAGAAAGTATATTAGATCAAGGACATCTCTCTCCTCTACCTCTTCATGCGCAACCGATTATTTGGGAGTTAGACTACGTCATGAGACTATTCCCTCTCCCTCATTTGGTAAGAATACTTGACACTTCTCGCTCTTTCCCTTAACCACTCAATTTGTTGTATAGTTGGTGTTAGCCGATAAGACCGACCAGTACTCATATGGCTATAAATCGTGCAATGTCGTGAATCCTGGCACCTTCTCTAGTGACTTCTCTTTCATCGTCTACCAACCAGCAAGTAAGAGTATTCAGTTCAGTCGAGTTCCAGAAACATAAGAAGGAGAATCGGATTAATAGAAGCTTATATATTAATATTATTATGACATACAAAAATTGAAAAACAAAGAAGGAAAGGGTAGAAGGTTGTGTGTGATATGATGTGATATCATTTTCATTAAAACGAACAATAAAAGAAAATCACAGTCATAACAGCGAAGGCAGTTTTCCTTATTATTAATATTTGGATTATATTTTTTTTTATGTGTATATGATTAAAATTATCAATATTCCTCCTTGACTAAGTGATATGATAATTTACTAATTTGCTCTATTTAATTAAAAGGGGCAAAAGAAAAAGAAACAGGGATCTGCTGGGTTTTTTAACTATATCTTCTACAGGTTTATGATATGTTCACGCTGAGAAGTAACGAGGAAGATGTCGAGGAGGACCGAAAAAAAAAAACACAACAAAAGAAACAAGTAAGAAGGGAATTACTACTCTCTTTGAACAACTATCAAGAAGCACGTTATACGAGAAATCCAACACACCATCAAAAGAAAAACAATGTGATGATGAGGATAGATCGATCCATTTCCCACATATAGATAGAGGGTATTTCAAAAAATATATATATTTCAGATACAAAAAAAGAAGGAGCAATGAAATACGAAGCGAAGAAATAGATAAGTATGCACAAATTGAAAGAAAAGGTAGAGCGAAGTGAGGAGAAGGAGAGATGATAGAAAATGCATCCTTAGAGGAATAGTTGGTTTCATTGCTATTAATTCTTTCTGCGTAGAATTAATAGTGCAACATAGGAAAGATCAATTTTCACATCTTTGTTTGGAATGAAAGATAGGGAAAGGCAGTATTGACTACTCTCAATACTTTTACAATCCTTGTGCAAAGGTCACAGCTTCAGGGTCAACAGAAGCTTCATCACCTAACTCACCCTCAGTGACGACAGTAGTATCAGCTTCAGACTCAGATCGCTTAATTGAGGTCGGGAAATCCTCAGTTAAACCAACTGTAGCATACTCTTTCATAGACTCTTCATAGGGATGAACATTGCAGTTCAGAGGTGGTAAATCACCTCCGTAGTTCGAGGGAAGATTCTCTTTACCAATGAAGTCAATTAACACTGGTTCGTAATCCTTTGGGCTGCCAAAAATAAATATCTTGGAAGTGACAATAGGATCAAGCCATGGTTTCACCATACGCCAGACCATAGGAAAAGCAGAAGGAACATTGATGATATAAATACGACCAAGTGTTTCAGGGTATTGACCTTGATCGACATCAGCTAAAAGCTTTGTCAAAGCTAAAAAATCACGTGTAATTTGAAATAATCCCATATCTTTCACATCGACGATACCAGTGACCGTCTCGACAAGTTTACCAGTTTTAGCTGTTTGCTTTAAGCATAAACGAAGGCATGCTTCTTGTTCCCATACATGATATTGAACAACTCTGTCGTAATTACCGCCAGCTAGTTTTTTAACGTGACTAGCATCAAATTTACCGTATTGTTTATAAACAACAGGACGACCAGTACGATCATACCCATGATGCCAATGTGGGAAAACTTTTGTTAATTCTTTTAATTCAATACCTAATATACTTTCAGGTGTTTTTTCAACTAATTCTTTGACTTTCATATCACGACGCCATGTGATATTCTTCTCAATATGTGCTAATGCTTTCTTAACATCAAAATTATTAGCACGTAAAAAGCGTAATAAAATTAATTTAGAATCAATAAATTCAATATTAACATCATGTAAATCAATGTTCTTATCAGTAATGAGTTTTGTTAATTGGTCTAAAGCCGTCTTCGAAGTGGCAGATAAATTTGGCCAATAAGTACCTTGTTTATTATCAAATCCTGGGGTTAATTCAGGATACGGTGGAATAGTTGTCGAAGTCGGAGCAGTAAAAGCAGACATCTTTTATCGTGATCAAAGTAGACAACAGTTAGTGGGTCAAACAAAAAAAACAAATGTTAGAAAACTATCAAAAGCAGAGATCAAAGTTGCAACTACTCGATTTGATTGTGAATATCCTCACTAAAATAATCTCGGGGAAGGGAAAGGGGCGGAGTGAGGTGGAGATGAAGCAGCTATGAGATGTATTTTGAATCTAAATGGTTCTCGTCTCTCTTCTCCCTTCAATTGCATCTCTTCTCCTCCTCCGCGCAAAAACACATCTTGTGCCAAACCTCTCACCTGTCTCTCGAACCTGACTTGACCATTGGTATTCATTCAAGACAGGTTTTTCAAGTATTTCGAAATTAGGCACTGTATGAGGATCGAAACCTCGAAATTCCAAAATTCTCGATATCTTTCTTTTGTCATGGAAGAAGAAATCATCAAATATTATTAACTGCCTCAAGTCCATTTTAATCCTTCTTACTGTCTTATTATCCAATATAAATTCATATTTAAAATGTCTACTGCTCAAATTGCTGCGAAATTGCAAACGGTTGATGAACAAAGGGAATTGTTCTTATGGAAGTACCGTGACGTTACTCGTGAAGAGGTTAATACTATGTTCAAGGTAAGTAGGATTTTAGAGACTGTTGAAAGATGAAGTTAATTTAATTTCGTCTTGATAGGATTTTAAAAGGTTTTCCAGTGACAAAGGTGAATTGGATTATCATGAAGCCATGATGTTGCTCGAGTATCGCGGCTCTGTTAAAACTGCAAAGGAGTTAATGGATATGGTTGGGAATATGGATCGAGACCGCAATCACAAAGTTTCTTTCATTGAGTGGTGTTGTGCATACTACAGCAAGTCCTACGATGAGTTGTTCACCTTTGTTGACGAGGAGGCGAGACAGCGAGCTTTGGAAGCAGCTAAGCGATTAGAAGCCGAAGCTCAAAAGGCCGAGCAAGAGATTGAACGTGCTAAGCAACAGAAAGAATTACAAGCTCAATTAAGAGCTGCTGCTTTGGAAAGAGAAAGTAAATTGGTATGGATCTTTCCCTCGTTTTCGTTCTGAATACCTGAAACTCTCGTCGTTGATAGACTGGTGTTGCTGGTATGCGTGCCTTTTTCCATCGACAAGTGGAGGGTGCACAAGATGTAACAAAAACCAATGAGCAACAAATCAAAGAAGAGGCCGCACGTCGCAAAGCACTACGCGATGCGAAAGCCCGAATGAATGAAGCCATTAAAAATGCGAACAAGGTGAAGACTGCTGAGGAAATTGCTCTTGAAGTTCATTTTGAAGCTGAACGTAGAAAGAAGGAGGAAGAAGCGGAAGCAAAGCGCAAGGAGGAGGAAGAGAAAGCCGCCCGTGCTGCTCGTAAGGCGGCTTTGAATGCAAAATGGGGTGGTGGAGGTGTTAGTCGTAGTGGTAGTGGTGAACACTAAATGATCACGAACGATATGCACAAGAATTCTGTATTTATAGACTCTTTCTTTCGCCCGTTCTCTTTCATTACATTAAAAAGCCACTCGATCTTACAAACTCTTAGCAAGAAGAATGAGAGTAAAAGCAACTGACATTTGTTTTGTTTTGTATTGTTTTTTCCCCTTTCCTTCCTGTTGCAACGTATAATGATTCGATAGGAAGATGAAGATTCACGAACTGATTTTAAATAGACTTTACAATGAGTTCCCAAGCTTTGCTTTGCATATTTGATCAAAAATACTTCTTTTCTTTTCATTATTGTTTTGTTTTTGAATGGACTGATGTACGTCGCTTTTACTCCGACTGAAATAATTTTCTAAAACCCAACAAATATAACCATGTCGACTTTCAGAATGTATCAAATCAATCTTTGAATCAAAATAAATGTTTATCGACATACATAATTATTATAAAAATAGTGAAAATACTACATGAACAAATCATTGTCTCTTCACACACGAACACACAGACGAAAGAAAGAATAACAAAAGTAACCATGTAAATATTCGTCATCTTCGACTTGAGAGAGAAAGAATCTAGTGTCCAGCTTCAGATCGCGACTTAAATCCCCCAACCGCAATGATCCAAGCAACAAGGATTATCAGAGCGCACACATAACCAAAGAAAAAGTGATGAAGGACAGGCTTTTGACCAAAATAAAAAGCACTTTTCTCTTCATCTTGTCCTTGCTGGTACCAAAGATAACCTCCCACTATGCCCATGCCATAAAGGACGATGTAGATCAAACCAACGACAGTACCAGAAGGGAACTCGATCGCGACGCCCGCCACTAACAACCCTAACACCAAAGACGAAAGACAAAGCAGTGTTTTACCAACTTTTGTTAATCCTAATTGTGGAGCCTTCACATTTCTATACGCATATGCTTGACAAGCGTGCATCAACGCGAGTCCAACAGCGTAGAGGTAATGAGACACGTCATGCTCCCAGACCGTTCTCATGTAATAATGTAAATCTTGTACTTGATCATCCTGTGCTGGAAGAGTTTCAACAGCATTCTTGAACATCGCTGAAGCTGAATGAAAACCAGCTCCTTGACCATAGATAGCAGCTCCAAGGAAGAAAATCGTTAAGCAAGCAATGGTATAATTATCAATAGTTCTCTCTGGGGTCTCAAATATACCGCTCTTGTATAGTACTAAAAAGTTTAAAGGTAATCCTCCAATTGGTTCAATAAATCGAATCACATCATCACCTGTGTACCAATCAGGATGTCGTGCATAATAGTTATGAGGACCAAAATCAACAAAAACAGGTAAAACGGTCAGGACTAATGTCCAAAGATTTGAAAATAATATAATTAACAATATTTTACGATAAGGAACATTACTATCAAGGGTAAAATGGTTAATATCACTATCATTGAAGGTTGTTTCATAATCTTGTTGTAATATATCTAATTGTACTGAAATTCTTCCTCCAATTCCTTCTTTCATTTTGTTTTTTCTCGAATTATCCTTCACTTCAATTCTTATCTGAAAAAATAAGTCAAATAGTTTAGAACACAAATAAACTCAAATCACCGACGAGTGCTTCAAGATATCCTCGTAGAGAACATCTAACAAATAACGCAATTCCCTTACCGATGATTCCTTTATTTTACGCTATACTATTACCTCGCGCTTGATAGAAGAGATTGTTATTTGAAAAAAAAAAAACTGATCAAAGAAGCGACAATCTTCGTGCGGTGGATTTACCATTGAGATCGTGCAAGATGAGACGAGTTAGATTATTCAACGTCTTCTTATTAATATTAAGTGTTATTTACTATGTGAATGCAAAAGTATCTGATGCAATCCCATTGACATCTACTGCTCTAGAGATAAGAGCTTACCTTGATCGTCTCTCGAAGGAAGGACGTATTATGGATACAATCGAATATTTAACAGAATTAAAGAGTCATTATGGTCATTTATTCATTGATGATAAATTACCATCCCTCTATAGCTTCCTTGGAGTTGCTTTATATACAGCTAAACGCTTAGAAGAATCAATAACCACAATAAAAGAGGGATTACAGAAATATCCAAATGAAACACGTGCCTGGATTAATTTAGGTGAAATACAAATACAAAAATTTTATTTAAATGATGCAGCAGAATCATTTACTAATGCATTCCGTCAAGGTGAATATTCTGCATTACCACGTATTATACGGACAAAAGGATGGAGTTTATCATGGCACAACTTTGAAACTTATTTAGTTGATTTAGAAAGATTTGCATTCGAATGTTCTAAAGATATTACTCAATGTATTATTGAAACATCATCAGGTTTTGAATACACTCAAGCGAATCCTATCGCATTCAAACACCTGACATCATTAGCTCCGAATAGTCAATTAAGTCCTAACCCAATCCCAATAAAACAACGTGCATCTATATGGCGTAAGACCCAATCATTCAAAGCCAATAAACGTCTAAAAGTTGGTTTTGTTTCGTCGGATTTTGGTATACATCCTGTAGCAACATTAATACGTGGTTTATTACAATCCATTAATCAAAGTAAGATTGAAATCTTTTGTTTGTCATTACAAAATGCTATCAGTTGGTGGGGGAATAATATCTCATCAACTATTGATGAAAAACACTTTTATATCTTAGAAAATAATAATTTATATGATTCGGCTGCTTTTATTGCATCTTTCCATATTGAAATATTAATTGATTTAAATGGACATACAATGTTTAGTGGTTTACCACTCTTCTCCTATCTTCCATCGCCTATACAAATCTCTTATCTTGGTTTACCGACAACGACTGGTGCTCAATTTATTGATTATTATCTATCAGATACTATAACTATCCCAGCTGAACAAACACATCATTTCTCTGAACGACTCATTCTAATGAAACCATGTTATATTGCAAATGATTATGCGCAAGTTCAAGGTGCTGTTGCCTTAACAAATCTTTTCGATCGAGCTGATCGTCAATCATTAATGATTGATGATAGTAATAATCAGATCGATTTATCCAAAGCGAGTATTCTATTAGCTTCTTTATCAAATTCACAGAAAATGGACCCAACAATCTTTCATGTTTGGATGAATATTATGCAAAGATTTCCTGGTTCTAAATTTCTGATTGTTGAATATGCTGGGCATGAAGTCTATCGTCATCATTTAGCCAAAGAAGGGAAATATTATGGTATTGGTGAAGATCGTTTAATTAATGTTCCTCAAGCACCTTGGATTGATCATCTCTTCTCTAAGACTGCGATCGATCTCGTCTTTGATACAATATCTAAGAATGCTCATACCACTGGATTAGATGGAATCTGGGCAGGCATTCCAACCATAACCATGGCCTCAGGAATTACTGCCACAGCACGTGCTGGTGAATCCATTGCAACTGCGTTGGAGAGCGATCTTGGACTTGTCTATTCGTTAAAAGATTATGAAGATTTAGCTTTCTCTCTGTTAAGAAAGAAGAAATATCCTCGTAATACTCAGACGATTGTCTCTAGTTCATCCGATAATACACTGAAAGATCTCTCAACTTACTCTACACCGAAGAGTTTAAAGGACTATCATCCGATCTCATTGATTAAGCAATATCCTCTATTAGTGAGTTGGAGAAAGGTTATCTACCGACAACGTCTTTTATCACCTTTATTCAATACACCACAGTTCACATTGTCCTTTGAACATTCTTTACAAGCCACGTGGGAATGTGCTTCACTACAACGATATCATTTTACTCTCAAATCAATCGCAAAACAGAAATATCATTTCTTCCCTGCTTCTTCCTCCTCTCAACACTCAGCAATGAACAACAACAATGAGCATGAGAAAGATATTGCTGAAATTCGTAAAGAAAAGATGATTCGACTGAATCAAATCTATATCGAAGAGAGTGAACTCATCCCAAAGTCTATTGTAAAGAAATTGAAAACACAGGATTTAAATCCTTCTCAACTGCTATCTGATGATACGATTGAGAATATTCAAAAGTACTATGAGAACAAAAGACGCAATAAGTTTAAAAAATCTTCAACAAAGCGAGAATCACATTCCCTTGATACATCTCAACAATCGAAGAAAGTTAAGACCGGTAGACCCCTTCCTAAGCGATTAGATAAAGTTCAAATACCGAATAAAAGCTCTCCCGACAATCAAAATCATGGGAATCGATTGGAAGACTTGGAATCGAACCCCGAGGTAGAAGATAGCGAGGATACTGGTGGAGAAGATGAGCAGCAAGAATGTCGAGGAAAACAAGCGCGAAAGATTCGTTATCCTGCAATACCTGCCTTTGTGTTTGATGGTCGAACGATTATGTTAAACATAGGTATGCCACGACTACTATGTCTCAACTCTCTCACGCATTGATGAAATGAATAGGTGGTGTGAGAAATGCTGAAGGTTGGATTAACGTCAACTCCAAGCGAAGTAATTATAATATGGATGGAAATATTGATATTCTTCGTCCGATGCATGATTTGAAAGGCATTCCCACTAATGGTGTGGCTGCTATCTATTCGAGGTGAATGATCTTTTCAGATCTCCAATTTCTCTCGTAACATCGTTTTCCTCCTTAGCCATACCTTAGAGCATAATAAGTATGGTGAACAAATGATCGGAAAGACTCTCAGTGAGTGGTATCGAGTATTGAGACCAGGTGGTATCTTATTGATTTCTGTACCTGATTTATCGGTCTTAGCAAGGTAAGGGAGGAAGTTACGATCCCTCTCATCTACCCTTCTTGATTCTTTCTTTGATAATAGAATGTATTTGAATCCTTCTTTTACTGCTCAAGATCGTTGGATTGTTACTCAGATGATGTATGGTGGTCAAGCTGATGAAGGAGATTATCATCATGTCAGTGTACACGTTCATAATTTAATATGATATCTTAACAAACTATTTTAGGTTGGATTTAATGAAGAGCTACTAACGTCTCTCTTAGCTTCAGCAGGATTCTGCAATATCACACGTGTCAGTGCATTTAACTTAGCATTCTATGATAAGAAGAATAATGATCATTTCTTTGACACGTCAGAGAAGTTTTATAAGAGTTACTTTGTATCATTAAATATGATTGCAAAGGTTTGTCCTGAAACCAAGTTAGGTCAAGAAAATATGCGATATTATGATGGTTTCTCAATCAATCATAATGCTCTACCTTATTTTGGTGATCATTTACCAGAATCTGCATTTACTCAATCATCATCACCATTAGAGAAGAAACGAAAGATACTGAAAGCAAAGTCGTCCCAACATCATTCCCTATCCCCTCAAGTCAAGCTTTCAACCGAAGATATTTCAAAGCTTTTGTTATATTTTCAAAACCATGTGAAGGAATGAATAATTTTATGATTTTCAATGATATTCCCGAAAGTGGCAAAGAGGAAACCAATTCCTGTCAATGGTTGAAGTGGGGTTCTACGAATTCAAAAATTGAGTAGTGAAACCTGTTTAGGAGATACAAAGACTTCTAGTTGGGGAATAATACTAAGAATAGTTATATTAACTGATGAGTTTAAGAATAAAATCAATCGCTCAAATAAAGTGAAAAGATAGCGAGACAAAAAGCAAAACTTAACAAAGAAAAAGAATTAAAGTGCACCAACCATCTCAATGAACTCCTTGTAGTCGATGTTATTCGTCCGATCTTTGTCGAACCGCTCGAACAAGAGATCGATGTCGCGCGATCGTAGATCTACCTTCAGAATCGCCATTGCATCGCGAAGTTCGCGTCGATCAATACGACCGTTTCCATCTCTATCTATCTCTGAAAACACTTCTTTTAACTTGCGAGAAGATTGGAACGATGGACCAAGATACTCTTCCAGTTTTCGGCGAATCGCTCTGATAACCTCCTTTGTCTCTGCGTTCATTTCGTTGCGAGGCGGACTTCTGCTTCTACTTCTCCTTCGATCTTTCACTCTTCTCTCCCTGCTGTTACTTCGTGAACGACTTTTTCGTGCTCGTTCCTGTTCATCGTCAGAAATTCCTTGGATCCGATATCGATCGCTGTGACGATCGTATCTTCGATCGCTTTTTCCTCTGATTTGAAGAGATGATATATCAATATTGAATAGCTTAAAGAATTCGTTTTTGTCCAGGATCTTCGGTCTACCACTACTGCTCTCAGAAGTCAGTAAGCTGTGTATTTTCTTCAAAATAGACCTCGAGTCATGTCTCGAGCAGTTCATTCCTAAATACCGTAACCCTTGCTGTAACGAGGTTATATCGAGACTATCATTGGTGTTTGAAAGGAATTCTTTGTAGATTTCTCCTTTCGTATATCCAATTTCCAGTTTCTCGATAAGTCTCTTGCGAATTGATTCCCATAATTGATTCTCTTGTGCTTGCTGGTCCATGTAATGACCTTGCTTATGCTTTCCGTGAAGGAAGGAAAGGAAATAATCCAAGGAAAGTCTTTGACTTTCATCAGGATCAAACCGTAAAAGAAATCGAAGAATATCAGTATCCGAGAATTGTATCCCTAATTTTTGCAAGATTACTTTGCGGAACTGTTTGGCAGAGAGGACGCCTGAATTATTTTCATCTGCATATTTCATTTCGTCTTCGATTTTCTTTGTTGATAAACGCAGACGGTTGATTAATCTGTAAAACTTCCAGACAATATCTTGGTGTTGAGGATCTAAAACAAATACAATGAAATCTGTGTAATTTATCTCTCCTTCTCGAGTTATGCAAAGTGTTTCAAATAATGAACGCTCCTCTTCGATACTTAATCGAATACCTAAATTATGAATTCCAGTTGTGAAATCAGGAAAGCCAATAGTTCGATTGCTATCGCGATCTCTTACAAAATGCTTAAAAGGCTTTTTCAACTCTCCGGGAGTTAGATAATCGTATTTCCGGCGAATTTTCCTTCTAAGCTCATCTGCCGCGAGGGTAATTTTCAAACCATAATCATTATAATGACTTGTAACGTGCCTCGGATGAGTAGCGTACAAAAGTCGAACAATGTCTATCTTCCGGGGATCATCTGCCATTCGAAACGATTTTGCTAATGCTACGAAATCCTCTTCCGGAAAATCTAATTGAAACTTCTTTAAGAATACCTCACGAAAATCGGAGAAAAGAACTCCTCCAATGAAAGACTCGTCATGACGATCCAATTCTTCACGATAGTTAATACCCTTTAAAATCAAAATCTCGATGCATGATCTGAGTTTATCCAAAAGATCTGTCGGTAATTTATTTTCCATATGAACGTAAGGATGAGAAGAATGCTCGCTTTGAGAGTAAATCCTGTCAATTTTCTTGAGCAAGCCATTATATAGAACCCAATCTTGATTATTTAGGTGATTCACAATTATTTCAAGGAAATCTCTCGATGTGAGGGCATCAATAACATGTAGAGATCTCAAAGCTTCCTTTAAATCCTCTCGATGAATTTGTCCGGTGTGCCGAGCATCATGATATTCAATTGTAGTTCGTAATCTCTCTGGGCTGACTTGTCTTCTTTCCATCGCAACTAAAAGTTTATAAATTGGGTCTTCATTTTTACCATGGGGATCATTTGTCACTTCCTCCCCCGAAGAAAGCTTTAATAACTCGGATACGACAAGCTTATAATGAATCTGGTCATGGGCCAAGGCATGAAGATTACTTCCTACCTCTTTAGCCTCAGATATTGAAATACTTGACAAACCAAGCTCGTTGATGACAGTGCAAAAGTCCTGTAAGCTTATCCGTCCGGTATTACCCAGATCATATTTACCAAACATTGAAAGCAAATCAACTCCGCGCCTGGAAACGTTCTTTTCCAAAAAGGAGATGATCTGTCGGGGATGATGAATAATTGCTCCTTCATTACGAGTCTCCTTTGACCTTCTCTGTTGAGTTGCTTGCGCAGCAGACAAAACCGCCCCTGAAGACGAAGTCGCAGTGAGGTGCGTAGAACACCATTTTAAGAAATGTGGGTAAGATACTTTATTTGGTTGTTCAACATCGCTAAAATGAGATGCCAGCATTCTTCCTTCCGTCACTGTCACTGGAAACCCAAGCTTTTTCAAAACATGAACGAAAACACGCTTTCCAACTACGTTGGATTGCTGCTTTCTCCAACTGTAGACCTTAAATTTGTTTGCAATCATTTCTACCATTGAATTAATCGACTCCATACCACTGATGCTGGAAAAGAAGGATGAGCACTTCTTTTGTAATTCATCCAAAGTTAAACTGACGAAGCCCATCTTTTCATCTTTTTCATCAATATGACGTACTATCTGATGCGTGTAGAAAATTTTCATCCAAGAAAGAAAGGAAGAAAATAAAACCCCACTGCCTGTTGCATCCCATTCACTATACAGCGCAAATAAAACATCTTTGCTTGACGAAAGATTATGCATCGAACAAAACGACAAAAAATGTTGAAAGTAAAATCTCCCCTCGTTTCGTTGATCAAGTTGGCCAAACCATCTTCGTAATGTGGGCTCTTCAGGTGGATGGTTTTCATTTATCTTTCCATACAACTCAAGAGACAGTCGCTCTAACTCCTGACTACCTTCATTTTCTTTAACTAACTCGGCGAAATTTAAATAATTAACTATCCCCTCCTGCCTCGTTTCAAAGAACGACAATATCTGAAGAAGAACAGCATGTGAAAAACTCGTGAAAGGGTTTCCAATGGATGTCAAGACGTGCAGCATTTCTGATCTCGACAGAAAACCAGATCCGTCCTTGTCATAACCCTTCAACTTTTTCAGACTTTGAGAACTGAGAATCAGAGCATGAAGTTTCGAACTTGCTATTGAGAGATGATGGCTATGACTTGCATCAGACGGGAAGATGTTGACGTAAAAACGCAAGAATGCGTTGTAATCAATTAAAGTGCCATCAGATTGAACGTCAAAATAGTCCATGCAATCCCGCAGATCTTTCCCATAAAGTGAAATCATGGGATACTGCTTGAGCACGTGAGCAAATTGTTGCCTTGTTATGAAACCCATCCTCTTCGAGTCAACCTTCTGGAATCCATCCGACAGATCAGGTCTCGCGTAGCTGGAACCTGGAGGTGCAGTTGCTGTCCGAACACCATGCAAAATTTTCTTTTCGATTTCAACAATGTCTAATTCATTTTGCTCTTGATGAGATATCTCGGCGGTGGATCCTGATGTTTTGTTATTCGGCTTCTTGAATTGTTCGAGCTTCTTTAAAGGAGTGGTTTGTTTCCTAACTTGGTATCCTCGATAGTGCGACTGCAGCTTAGTCGCCGACTCTATCTGCTTTTGAGTATCAAAAGAGGGTTTCGCAGTCGCGGGAAAAGACGGATTTCCTCGTCGACTTTCAACCGATACTCGATGGTCTATTGATCTTGCCGATACATCTCCTTTGCTTTGTTGGTGCAACTGCTCTTTTAGCATGTCTTCCGATCGTTTTTGAATTTCAGCTTTTTGCTGCTCAAAAATTTCTCTTTGGGTTTTCATGAACTGATTTAGTTGACTCTTAGGAACGGATACCTTTCCACCGCCTTGATGAGTATCGAGCAGAAGTTCATCTCCGTGTTCGAGAGCGGCATCAGGATGATCATCCAAGACAATTTCAGCGGCTGGTCGCACCGAATGACGAATATCGCCAGCCTCCAACAGGGGTTCATCGATTAGAGTGAATCCCATCTTCTTTAAACAACTCTTAAATTCACCACGAGTAATAATGCCATTAGCTCCCCATTGATCAGCTGACTGAAACAACTTCAACGGTTGCACTCCACGATTCAGCAATTCTTGGCATCGATTTCGGAGCTTTTGCTGCAGCGGCATCGAAATACCAGATGACTCGTCTAAATTTAGCATTGCTGTGATATTATCAACAGAAAGGCGACCTTCTTCAGCGATATCCATAAGTGCAAATACGTTTTCAAGGTCTTTCGGAGTTAAACCTTGAACTTGGTGCCTCAAAATCACCTTGACAAACGAATCACGATCGATGACTTGAGCATTTGAAGGGTAAATAGAGGTTGGCGAAGGGGTTGTCGAAGAACTTGCGGTTGCAACCAACGGAGAAGAACTTAAATCAAACATGGCACCCAAAAGTTCCTTCACAGTTTTCCCTTCTCGCTCGAGTAATGTTATAAAGAAGATCCGCAAAATGTTAAGATGGTCTTGAAGAAGTTTACTTGGAGAAATAAACTTTGTGAACGCCAGATAGTCTATAACTCCGTCTTGGCTATGATTAGGGCTAAACGCCGAAATTAAGATTTCAGTATCAACACCACTTAGAGCGGTAGGACCAATCTCTCTTTGCTTCTGTATTGGATATTTCCAACGAATTGTTACAAAAATTTCTCCACCAGTTAGTTTTCCTTCCCGATTTTTCAGTGAAAATCTGTCGGATATCGGAAGACCTTCCTGCAGTGAAGCTAATGAAATTTCGGCCTCTCCTAACAAAGCGTCAATTTGAGTGTCACCTCGTCCTGACCCACTTTTCCCCTCAGGTTCATCGTAATCATCAGTCTCCATATCGATAACTGAAAATTTTACTTTACTTCGTGCCATAAGTCTTAAATGATTGTCTGTAGTTACCATTGGAAAGGTAAACTTTTCATTAAAAAGTGGATTGGTGGCATTAAAAATAGGATTCGTAAATTTGTCTGGATGACCCAGGAGTTGAAAGTGTACATAAGGTGTGGGCGCCTTTTCGCCTCCTTTAGACCTTGTCAAACCATCCACTCGATGAACAACCACATCTAACTCATTGTAAAGCCGATCTTGATCAACCTCCGAGATCATAGAAAGGTAGTTGCTTGCAATGGCCAGATCTGCAACATTACCATTACCAACCCTCATCTTGCTTGACTGCTCCAACAATCTCTTCGCAGCGAGCTCCTCAATATACTTCTTTTCATTCGGATGTCTCTCGAGAAAGAGACGATACAGCTCCGATATTGCAAGCGCCAATCGCATCTCAATCGAAATATTGGCAATGATCTGGCCTGTGCGCACCGACATAATGGGATGATTTTCTAAACGGAGTCTTGGCTTCGATTTAAGAAGAGACGCAAGTGCAATACTACACCGTCCAAGAAGTGTGAAGTCTCCTTGTGAGGCCTGGAAATTCATGGTTAGAAGAAAGAAATCCTATAAATTCAATTCACTTACCATATTGAATTCTAATGTGACCATGTCCGTAGCGAAAAACCGAAGCAAAAAATCATCCATTGTAATCTTGTAAGTTGCTGCAAAGTCCCATTGCGGATTTACTCCTCCTAATACAGAAGTTGTTTGGGACTCATAATCGAAGAAATCAATGACCACGAAAGTCGAGGATCCTGGTGTCAAGACTCCTTCCTTTATAGATGCACTCTTGATCCAGATTTCTAATAGATTTTCATCCGGGCGAATCTCTTGGTTTGGAGAGTCCAGCAATAGCTCCTGTAACAGAGCGTCGCTCCCATCATCATCAGTATCGTAACTGGTTATTTCTGTTCCTTTTCCTTTCTCGGGGCTCAGTGGAACGGTCTTCCCGCCTCCTTGATTCTTGGTGTGTTTACTCACACCATAAATGAATTGCCTTAACTGTGCTTCTAAGGAATGAATCTTATCTAATCTTTGCAAAGCAAGCTGTTCGAAGTCGGTGGCCTTCTGCTGCATCTCGTGCTTCTCTTTGTCTCGGGAATACACTAACACATCTAACTCCTTGTGCAAATCTTTATTGATACTTGCTTGCATTTTTAATAAATTCTCTAGCTTTTCATTTTCCTCAGTCAAACGCAGGTTTAAGAGCTGCAACTCTTCTACTTTTCTTTTCATGGCAGGAATAGTGATTAGTCCTTCACTATCCCCGTCAACTGGCTCCAGAAACGGAAGACGTTCGAGTGCAATATCCCTTCTTTTTACCATGGTCAAAGCTTTCTCCAGACTGATGACATCAATTCCTTCATCTGCACCAGAGAACAGTTTAAGTTGCTCTTGTACTAAGTTATTGCCCTGTTCCAACTCCAGCAATTTCAATCGAAATTCTTCCGCTTTTCTGTCACTTGCCTCTTTCTCTTCTCTTAACTGAGCTGCTTGTTGCTTGAGAGAATTCAAGGCAGAAAAATGGGTTCGAACTGCCTCTTGCAAATGCTCGACTTGAATTAAAAGATTTTCACGTTCTTTCAGAAGCTCCTCTTGACGCAAACGAGCCTCATGCTGCCCGAAGGCATCCGAGATAAAAGGTGCCTCGCAAAGTCTGGTTATCTTTTCCTCTAAGCTCCGGTTTTGAGAACGGAGATCTGTTATCAATTCCTCTAAATGTGCTACTCTTGCAGCTTTAGCATCCGAAATCTCCTTCTCGTATCGTAAATCCTCCAACACTCTCTTCAGCTCTCTCATTTTATTCATGGTGGTCTATAAAGATGAATATTAATAGAAACTATATACGGAAAAAGAAATTCTCACCTCCAGCTGTGTCTCATTATTCCGCGAGTGTTCATTCTGGCTCGTTGCCTTAGATGATAGATAGTCATATTGAGTTTGCAACTGCTGCAACCTCCATGTAGTTTCCCTCAATTGGCTTTCGAGTTCGCTGGTATTTTGGTTGGAAGGAAGCTTTGTTGTGGAAGGTGGAGCCGGCAGCAACGATGCCGCGTCTAACCTACGGCGAAGTTCTGATATTTCTTTCTCTAAAGCTGCATTTCTTGCTTTTAAATTCTTTGCCAGTTCAATTAAGCTAGAATCCTCTGGAGAGGAAGCTTGAAACTTTACCGCTGGTTCTGGGCTTACCGTCCTTGATACTCGACCAGGGACAACTTCTAATTCCATCGCTCTGTCTCCATTTTTCCCTCCAACCTGGGAGGCTTTGCGCAGAGCTATAGTCTTCTTTAAATTAGTGACTTCACGCTTTTTCTTTTCTAACTCTTCATTCAATTGACCGATCTTTCCGTTCTGCGTAGTTATGGTGGACTTCAGTTTCCCAACTTGATCATTCAAGACTTCTACCATTTCCCTCTCTTCACGATTCGCCCCACCTAACGCAGAAGTCTTAGGCAATCCAAGTTGTTGTTCCAAACGATTCAAATCACTTTCCAATTTTCGAATCTTTGCCTGTAATAGTTTGTTATGTTGTTCTTTCTCATTGTAATCGATTTTTAATTGTTCATGTTTCGCATGCAGTCTCCGATACTCGTCTTCCCAATCCTTGGGAAGATTTTTCGGATTGCTAGTTGCTGCCATTATCTTTTTCGAAGCCGAAGAATTTCTTCGAAACTCGAAACGATTAACTAAAGTTGAAAAATCAAATTTCAAAATGATCTTTATTTTCGAATTTTTGAGTTTTTGTTGGACTTGTGAATCGTGTCTTCAAAAGGCAATAGTTGTAGTACAAGTCCATGAGTCACAAAGTTGAGGTTTTAAATCATCATTCTTTCCATTCTTTCTTTCTCCTTAGATTAAAACGCAATTGTCGAAGACGAAAAGGTTTTTGACAAGTCCTTGCAAAGAGTAGATGATCATTGGTTACTTCACAAGAGAAAGACTGAGATGAAAGAGTACAAGATTTGGCGGTTTTTCCTCATTTTGCATCTTCTACAATATGCCGAAATTTGGTCATTTGTCAAACAGTTCTTGCAAAAGTCCCCTAAATTGGATCGTACCAAGGAGTTATGGAGGTAAACTTCCCTTAATTTGATGGAAAATTAAATTTTAAACCTGAATCAGACGATCGGAATACACAAATATCGCCATTTTTAACAATTTCAGTCTCAGCTTGACGAAATCCTTAATTGTACCGACCCCATCATATGTGCAGGTGCATTATCTTCACTTTTTCGCTTAACTGGGCGGTGACGTCTTTTAATATAGATGCTCTCACCTAATCTTCTTTCGATCACTTCCTTTTCTTTACTAAGGAAAGGTTCTATTATGCAGTTTGATTTAAAAGATATAGTCCCCCCTCGAATCTTAAAAGGTGATTACCTTTGGCCAAATGAACTCTCTACGTATCAAGATCGAAGGGGTAATACTGTCATGCTGATACCTGATGGGTTTCTCATGCCAGGTCAAAGCGACGGTGGAATTTATGCGGTTGTCAACCCAACCTCGATATACACGAAGCCTGTGCGAATCACAGCTCCAAAAGATGGTTGGTTCTATCATCGTGCAATGTATGTAGAACTTCCAGGTGGAAATCAGGGAATTCTCACTGCTCGAGCAACTAAACCGCTTTTTGGGGAGGGAAAAGGAGAGTTAGTTTGGCTCTGCCTTCCTAATAGTCCAACCTTGGAAACAGAATATCTTCCAAATCTTCGAGAAGTGGTTCTTGCGAATGGCCCTGATGTTATGTTTGAAGTTTTCGATATGGACAAAAATGACCTTACTATTGAGATAGTCGCTGCTCATTTCTTTCAAAAAGAACTTTCAATTTATTCTTTGCAAGCTGTATGTGAATATCCGCATGTCAAAATCGTCCATACATCTAAAATGCGAACTAATGGGAGGCCTTATGGCCTATGTCTTACTTCATTCCAACCTCCTGAAGTCGCCAACAGAGCTTCAGTTACACCTGCAAGTAGCAATGGATCATCTTTTATTTCCAACTTTAATCACCAAAATCCAAGGCATTTGAAGAGAGGTTCACTCGAAAGAAAGGAAGCGCGAGCGACTCACATCTTGATTACTACACATGAATGCTCTTACGATATTCCATCTGCAGTACAAATGATCTATTCTACAATGCAAGGAACTTATCCCAGGGTGAAAACGAGTGATATAAGTATTCGAGACCGTCTTGATTATTGGAAGATCGTTTCCAATCAAAGAAATAACGCTGGTATGGAAGATGTTGAAAAGAGTGCAACCATTGCTCAGGGGGCCGGCGGAGGAGCTTTATACGCCTACGAAATTCCTCGTCCTAGTTCGTCGTCATCTTCATCACCCTCATCTTCTCATTGGTCAACTAATGAAGACCATCAATTGCATAACTGGAAACGGATTGAGTTGTTTAAAGGCTTTAAAGTTCGGGGATGGGGAGGAATATTTAGTCCAGGTAAAGTGTCTTAACTGACACTCTCCACCCGCTAACTTGGTAGAATAGGAGCCCCAGGTTTTCCTTATGTTTTCCATTTGCCAAAGAAGAAGATTTCTTCTCCGCCTCTAATCTTAATCGCTGGTGACTGTACCGGCTCCGCATATGTCTTTACACCTAGAGATTCAACTTCCCCGTCTTCTTCCTCTGAAAGTCCAGATGTTCCCCGTTATGATCTCGCTTTTGAAATAGAGTGTGGAGCAACGGTAGAATTTTATCTTATTTTCCTATTTAAACTCTAACTCAAACCTAGGTCGGTTCCGCGGCTATAGGTTTGACTAAAGATAAATCCGGCGATTTGAATTTATATATTCCTGCGTACGAGTTGAACAAGGTGCATGTTTTCCGTTTATCAGATCTAAGCAAAGCTCAAAAATCTGTAAATGCCCAAGAGATGGTGTCGAGTAGATAAAAAGAAAGTTAAATGAATTTACAAGACTTGTTTTATCCATAACAATGGAATAATAAAACAAAAAACTCTGAGATGGTACAAAAAGATTAAATAGTTAAAATTCCGTCGTTCATTTCGCAACAACTTTGTATTCTTCGAGGCTTTCTCCATCTTCGAAACTATCTTCGTTATATAGCATTGATTGAAATGACGGTGCTTGATTTAAGTCATCGCCCTCTCCTTGTTCATTCTCATTGCTTGTCTGGTAAGCTTGTTGCATAAAAGCAAGATCATCTGCTTTGTTGGGAAGTTGGAAAGACCCTTCATTTGTGGAAGGTGGGAAAGAATTTTTTGCATAATCTTGATAAGAGGGACTACTGGAGCTGTTTTGGAGTTGTGTAAAGGACGGCATATTATTGACAGGGGATGTAGTAGAGAGAGATTTTTTGAAGTTAGAAGGAGCACCAGCTCCGCTTGTTTTGGTGCCCGTTTGACCAAAAGCATCGCCTGAGCTGTTAGATTGTCGTTTGACATAAACACCACCATGTAAAATAGAATTTGAATAAAGAGTCTTTTTTATTTCAGCAAATAACTTTTGGCACTCAGCATTTTGCTTACTTTCTAGCACAGCTTGAACATTACGATTTCGTTGAAGTAAACGTTTTGTATCAAGTTCACGTTGTTTTATATGTTCCTTACGTCGACATTCGATACGTTTTAAGAGAGCTTGGAGTTCAGTTTGTTGTTGAGCCCGAAATTTAGCCTCTCGTCGCGCAAATATTAATGCTTGATCTTGCTCCATTTCTTTTCTTTCTTTCTCCTCATTAATATCGGATAGTTTCTTCAGTTTTTGCGCCATCGCATAATTTTTATTACGTGCATTAATATGTTGCTTTCGCCTTTGATCCAATAATGAACGCGACCATTTTGGCGGACGCGATGCTAACTCTTTCCTTAATTGCTTTTGAAACTCTAATAATACTAATGCATGTCTCTCAGTCATCTGTTGGATGTACATTTGTGCCATCTGATCATATTCTTCTAAATATTTGTCCCAGGCTTTGTTAAACTCCTGAAACTGCATATTGTGCGCTAACTGAACATCTTGCCTCTCTGAAATATGACGAGCTTGAATCACCTTCTGCTGCCTCTTTTCTTCCTGTTTCCGCAGTATCCCTAATTGTTTGTGTGCTCGTGCTGCTTCAAGATAGTTTCCCTCCTCTTCACACTTAATACGATATTCTTCTAATATCATTAAAAATTGTAAGACTTTTGGGTCTGGACCTTCATCGGGCCTTTCTTGATGGGCTTTCGATACTTGCTGAATGCACAACAAAATGTCATCGAAACTGAGGCGACCGTTATTCTCGTCTGCTATCGGGGATGCCTTCGAAATGATGTCAAGGATCTCCTCTACTCGAAAAGGGTCAAGTAGATTGAAGGCATTGAAAGAGGAATTGTACCTTTGGGCTTCCTCATTTTCGTCAAGAGACTACTGAGTTGATTAATATGGATTTTACCCTCACGCTCAATGTCGAACCCATCGAACAAAGTGCGAATAATGCTAAGCCATAGTGATTCAAAGAAATTGAGAGGAAGATAAAACTATGACTTACTTTTTCTCGTCATTCGAGTAATTATCAGCCATTTTCACTCCAAACTTTAAAATAGGTAACGATAAAAAAGCGAAACGTTTCGGCCATTTTCGAGTTTTCGATTTTCAGAAATTTTGCATTTCAGCAACCTGAAAAATCTGTGGTTTGCTTATCTTGACTTTGTGTCACCAACCAACACAATTCAATTCCAATCCTGCTGTCTGCTCCCTCAAGAGGTTAAGAGCAACCAGGGTTCTTTTAAAGTTTGATCAAAGACTTTTGTTTCAGTGAAGGCAGAAGTCCTCAAAGATGCAAATCTTCGTCCACTCCGTGAACGGAAGGGAGATCTTGGTCGACCTTCCGGAAGGAGCCACCGTCAATGACTTGAAGACAACCATTGAAGATCAGGAGTTCATTCCATGTGCTCTCCAGAGAATCGTGTTCGCCTCCGAGACATTGACTTGCGGCACCTTGGCTGAAATCATGCCTGAATCAGCCACTGTTTACCTCGAAATGGGTATTGACGCAGGTATGCGTGCTAAATGGCGCAAGAAGAGAATGAGACGTCTTAGACGCAAGAGACGTAAGATGAGAATGAGAGCCCGTTAAATGTTGCTTAGGTTTTAAAATGTTTCTCAACGTAACTTAAGACAACGGCTTCACTGACAATCCTTTTGTTTCCCATCCACAAGTTTACTCGCAAACCGTCCGCAGCTCGCTCTGATGATACTTTTCATAGTCATGTAAAGCGGTATTTTCATCTTGGGAAAATAGCCTTGGTCGGCTTCTTTCCTGCCCAGTACCAACGACCATAGTCAACGAAGAGTTCTTCCCCGGCGGTAATATCACGTAAAGCAACAACGTAAGCACACCTTTCATCTGGTCGCTTCTCGAAGTGAACATTCCATCCTGAGGGTGACACGCTATCGTTAATGAACCTGTAAATAACTCTGTTGAGACGATAGGTGAAGGTTTGGATAAACTACCTAGCTAATACATTCAAAGTATCCTTAGCATCGACATAACACTGTTCACCCAAACGCATTAAATATGATTTATCTTCGAGACGAAGAGCTTCTCTAGTTTGTAAAACTTTTCCTGTATATTTGCAAATCACTGATCCTTGTTTAAAGTCTGTTCCAGCAAAAAGTCCCAGAAAAGCACACCCTGGCAAAGTTGTTTGCTTAACAAGAAGACCATTTGAAGATTCAGAAAGATAAGTGTATCTCAAGAAAGATGAATATTCAGGATTTTCAGCAGTTTCAAGGCCCTCTCTTTGCATTTTGTTGTGGGCTTGAAAGATTTCTCCAAAATTTACGCATCATTCAAAAGAAAAAGCGTTTTTCGCGTTTGTGTAACGAAACAAATATTTCTCGCAAAACTGTTACAATTATCAAGCTTTGCCCTTACTGTTAGTAATTTCAATAAGATCTGTATGGTCTAACTACCATCCCTTCTTTGAAGATCTTTTTCCGGCCAATTGTTTTGCAATTTTTAATCTGTTTTCGAAGATCAGATTATCTTCTAAATCAGATAAGAGTTATTCGTCAAGTCTTCGCGCAAGTTAAATTCTTCGTGGAAACGAAACTTGATCGATATTTTATTAGTTAGATAATGAACAGGTATAAAATCACGAAGCAACTAGGAGATGGAACGTATGGATCCGTCTTGAAAGCGGTTAATCGACAAACGGGTGAAGTGGTGAGTGCCTGATCGACTTCCGAAAAATTTTTCATCCACCTTCATCAGACCGCGATTAAGAAAATGAAAAAGAAATTTTATAGCTGGGAGCAATGTATGCAGTTGCGAGAGATCAAAAGTTTGAAGAAACTGAATCATCCGAATATTGTTAAACTGAAGGAGGTAAGGAATTATTTTTCACCATTTCACAACCGTTCAACTGTTTCTTCTTGATAGGTGATAAGAGAAAATGATGAATTATTTTTTGTTTTTGAGTATATGGAAGGCAATTTATACGAGCTGATGAAATCTCGTGATCGTTATTTCCCCGAAGCTACAATTAGAAATATTATGTTCCAAATTTTTCAAGGTCTATCGTTCATGCATAAAAATGGATTTTTCCATCGTGATATTAAACCTGAAAATATGTTAGTTAAAGGAGATGTAATCAAAGTCGCAGATTTTGGTTTGGCCCGTGAAATTAGATCAAAACCGCCCTTCACTGATTACGTTTCAACTCGTTGGTATCGTGCACCTGAGGTGCTTCTGAGGTCAACTAATTACAATTCTCCTATTGATCAATGGGCTTGTGGTGGGATTCTGGCTGAGTTATATACTTTGAAACCGCTTTTCCCTGGGTCGTCAGAGGCCGATGAAATTTACAAAATTTGTGCGATACTTGGCTCACCGACGATGCGAAGTTGGCCGGAAGGCATAAAGTAATCATTTCCTAGCTTCGTTTCTTGCTTCAGCTGACTTATCTTTATCGATTCCTAGACTTGCTGCTCAAATGCAATTTCGATTTCCGCAATTTCCTACAACTCCCCTCAATCAAATTGTCCAAAATGCATCGCCTGAAGGCTTGTCTTTGATACAGGTAACATGAAGCGTTTCATAACAGCTTAACAATTTATATTTTCCCCACATTCTACAGGATTTACTCTTATATGACCCACAGCAACGACCCACAGCCTCTCAGACGCTACAACATCCTTTCTTTCAAACAAACAATGCGCTACCTGCTCCACTTTCGTCCGCAGAACCTTTACCGTCGACTTTCACTCGCCGCCCTGTTGTGAAAACTGAGGCTGAGATCAAAGCTGAAGAACGTGCTCTGGCGAAAAAGGTAAACAATGACGCATTACAGCGATCAAATTGCTAATATCTAATAGATGCAGGAGGAACTTGAAAAAGGTGAAAGCTTTACCGTGCCGGAAGTTAATATTCTGCATGAAGCTGCTGAACCAGCAAGAGGATTCTCTACCTACGTCCAAAAGCGGCTCGCTGGGGAACCTGTTGCTGGACCAATTAGTAACGTTCCCTCTGGTAACCACATGCAGGGGATTAAATCCAACCAGAATGATAATTTTTTATCGCAAGAAGAAAATGATTTACTTTTTGGGCTTGAGTCTAGTGGAAATAACTTTAGCGGGTTAACAACAAAACCAGAACAACGATCTAATCTACCCACTGCAGATGACTCAACAACAAATACAGCAGATACCACTCCTAACCTCTATGGATCATCTTATTCTGTAGAGAAAGAGAAGCCGGTTGGAGCAATCGCATCAGAAAATAAAACCTATTCCTCTTCTGTCTATCATCCGTCATTTCAAGCCTCAACCATTTCGAATAACTATTCCACAGGCAGTAAAGATCATGGATTTAACAATCCACCTTCTTATCAAGGTTCATCTTCGACCGTAACTGGTCGAGGGAATATCGTCATGAGTAATGCTGATGAACCTCACTATAACAGTAGAAATAATCAAGACGATTCGTTATTTCAAGATTCGTTATTTAGTGAGGCCAATTCTGTGAATCGGTAGGTCTGAATTGTATTCTTCTTTGATTTGTTAATGTTTGCTGTCTCTCCATAGCCTATTGAATAAACCCAAAGGAAACTCTGCAGCGACGAATTTTGGAAGTGCAAACCTCAGTAACAATCTTATGGGCTTCGGCAGTGGAGGAAGCAATAATCTAAATACTGGCAGTATTGCAAGCTTTAGTGCACAGCCGAGTTATTCAAGTGTTAATTCAAATAATGCTGGAAACAAACCCGGTCAACTGGGGGGATTTAAGCCATCAGTTTTGGGAGGTCTCGGCAACAACGTTAGCACAAGCAGCAGTGCTGGAACTGCAGGATATCTCCCCCCATCAGGTGCCGGAAGCGGTAGCAGATTTGGTCGATTAGCACAATTTGGGGTTATGAGTGGAAATAACAATAATAGTAATAATGGAAGCGTCACGTCGCATAATCAGTTGAATGACGGTAGCGGAAGCTCCTTTGCTTCTGGCCTTGGATTTGGAAGGCATAAAATCTGAATGGGAGTTAAAGTTTAGACAAGTTATGTAATTATGAATAGTTATACATCACACAAAATTGTATCATATTGGATTATAATTTTGCTTGTAATGTCGTTCAGTCGGAAAGGAGATGAGAACGAAAAATTCTTTCCTTCCTCCTCTCCACTTTCATTCTCGTTTCTTATTGTTTTTCAACTAATGTATGTATGAGTTCCGACTGCGCATTTCATCTTCGTTGAAGGGCTTTTTAATCTTTGATTTTGATTTGCGAAAATAATTGACGTTTGGGAGAATAGACGAATTCAAATTGAATTTATGTACTTACAGAATGGGATACTTCTTACTTCTGTTGTCGAAAGAAAAGAAAGGATATTGTTCGAAGTATGTGATAGAACAAACAATATAGAATGTATGGGTACAACAGGGAAAGAAGGTTTAAGAATCAGCTGGAAGGTTGAGACGTCCAGTAGGAGGTAAACCAACTCTTGATTGTGTCTTTCGAGCCAAAATTCTATTCTTTACAGATACAGAGGTATGAGTTTCACGGTTCGATGCTTCATCTTGAGCAGCCTTTGCGGCAATAGTTGACAAATCGAAACCCAGAGAGCCTTTGCTCATGTGACCGAGTTCCTGAGTAACGTGATCGATATCGGAGTTGAACAAACTATCATCACGGCGATGGCCTTTTCTTTCTTTCATAGCTGGATGTCGAGGATTGAAGTCGTCGTATTCATCGTAAGAAGTGATTTCAATTTCTTTGGAGATCTGAGGTGTATCTCCTTCTTGTTCTGGTTCAATGACAGGAGTTACCTCACTGGCTAGGAAGGCATCGTTTTTGTTAAATGCAGAGCCAATATCGAGCACAATACGACCCGTTCTGTCATCAATGCTAATCGTAGCAACTTCGGTTGTATGTACTCGATTCAAGATTCTGCGAACTAAACCTGTGGTCAAATCGTGACCAAACACGATCTTAGTACGTCCAAGGGATTCATGCTTCGAATTTCGCGCGATTAAGCGATTGATGTTTTGAGCTGGGACAGGTAACTGGGCAAAGGTTCGCGAGCAAACCGAAAACTGCAGAATATCCTTTAATTCAACAAAATCCCACAATATGTCTGCAACACTAGCGATAGCATTCGCGGATAGAAACTCTGCCATCTTATTGATTCTCAATGGTTCGATAGTTACGAAGTCACGCTAAGGAGGAGAAGCGAAGATCAACGATCAAATTTGTTTCAGTTAGAAAATCGAAACTCACGAAAATTCGAAAAATCTAAACAGCCGGTGACTTTTTGATACGCCGATTGGAAAATAGCGGTAATTGACAGTTACAAAAAAAGAAGTAGACTAATGCTCTAGCTCAACAAGATGGGAAATTCGAACGCAGTTTTGCAACCTGATGGATTATCAGGTGGTGGAATTTTTAATTTTGTTCAGCAAAGAAGGAATAAAGCTTTTAATGAAAAAAAATTTCGCTATATGGGTGGGAAAACTTTCTTAAAATTCTATAAAGAGGATACCTGGCCTCTACTGGAAGAAATATTCGAACGATTAAATATTTCTGAACTCAAAGGTTATGATTTATTTCGCACCTTTGCGATTATGGATCAAAATGAAAATGGGAAAATTTCCTTAAATGAAATCTTTCAATATCTTAAATATCCGCGAACTAAACTAACTGAACGATTATTCGATTTTTCTTATCAAGAAACAAAAGAAATCAATAATTTTAATAATTTTTCGAAAAAAGAATTAACATTTTTAGAATTTTCGATTCGTATTTGGAACTTTTGTACTTTAAAGAACGATGGTTTAGCAAGATATTTATTCGAAGTGTTTGATATTGAAGAATTATTTTATTTAAATAAGAACTATCTTATTACCATGTATCATATGGTTTATAATACCCCTGCGGAGGAAATTCCAATTGTAAATGAATTTCTCACGCGAGGTACGATAGCTGGTCTCGGAAAAGATTCCAACACAGAAATAAACAATGGTCCCGTCCAACGACTTCCGATTAATTTCAATAATATTGAACTACTCAAAGAAATTTTATCATTGTATGTATTCTTATATGATGAGAAGATAGGGGCTTACGTGATTACTAAAGACTCTTTTATCGAAACGTGTTGTAAGAAGACTTATCTCATTGAACCAATTATTCGCTATCAGAAGCATTTGCAGAAAAAGATTGGGGGAGGGCTGTTATTTTGGAGACCACTAATCCACTATCGCTATCATCATCCTGTCATTGTTGCATATGACTTCAAGAGTAACACATTACAAGACTCGATTGATAATATCATCTCTTCAGTGGATGATTTTATTAGTATGAAAAAACAACGGGAAAGTGAATCAGCTGAGGCTTTATTGCAGTCGAAGAGTGAAAAGTTACTGCAAGATAAAGCTGTTATCGAAAAAGAACTCACGATTCGCGAGAAGCAGCTTAAGGCCGATATTGAACGAGCTGGAAATAACGAATTATTAAAACGCATGCAAAGAAAGTGGGATTCATATCATCAAGCAAAGAACCATTTCATTCATGAAGAATTTACCACACAAGATGTGTGGCGACGACGTGAAATGAGGTTACAATTATACAAGCATTTGGATATAGCGGTTGAGGCAGCAAGAGAGTATTATGCTTGGAAGGATAAACGAGATATTCAGATTATGGAGGGAACTGATTTAGACCACGAGACGAGATTACAAGATTTTATAAATAATCGACTAATTACATCTCATTATGATCCTCGTTTGGGGAGTGCTGGCGGTGGTGGTCATGATTCAGCATCAGTTGGGGGCTTGGCAGCAGGTTCGATCGAAGTTTCGGTCACGGCTTCCTCCAGCAATGATGAAAATGTCTTTAATCAAATTATAATGACTAACGGGAAGTTTATTTATGATTTATTGAGTTTAATTAAACTCTATGATATCACCTTGAACAAACTGCAGACAGATATGGAAACCGACCCAAAGAAACAAACTCCTATTTTTAAAGAGAAAGAATTAGAACTGTATAATACTTTGATACGTTTACAACAACATTATTCGAACTTTAAACTCTTACAACCGGAAGATTATTCTCAACAAAATCCATTAGAAGTTAATCAAATGTTTGGATTTGAGCCACTTCAAGAAGGATCTTTAGTCTTTTCACTAATTAGCCCTCCATCGACTGCTCAAGGAGGTAATCGAGGAACTGGAGGCAAAACATCGGTTAAAAGCGCCCCCAGTATGGATGGAGGAAGTGGAGTTGGGGATTCGTTGGAAATGGTGTTACAACGAAATGAAAAGCAAAAGAAAATGACAGACTTAATCGAAAAAGAAGCTTTCGAGGAAGAAAGGAAATTAATCAAAAAATACATGAGAAAGAACGAAGAAAGTTTATTGGCGGAAAAATTCGCGCATGACGAACTATTGGTTGAATTGAAGGAAAAAGTGATGAAAATGTGTTTTCGTAGTGTCATGAAACATCAACAAGCACGAGAGAGATCGTTCTTTCAGGAAGAATTTGAACTGATGCAAAATCAAGGATCTCGTATTACAAGGTTAGTAAAGCTGAATCTACACTCTTTTTCTTTCGTAATAAGCTTTCATCTCGTTATATTTAGATGGGAGTATGTACTAGAGAAAGATGAGAATAAATTCTATTACGTCAACGTTGATACGTTGGAATTCAAACATCCAAAGACAGCAATTTGTGAATTTTGTGATGCATTTATAGTACAAAATGAACTCGCATGTGATCAATGTCAGCGCCATCGAAGTCCAAAGAATAAGCTTCTGTATCGCCCTTTGGGATACAAAGATATTACCTTAGAATAGAATCGATATGAATAAATTGTAAATATTTGTACGAAGACGAGGAAGCATGGATTTACGAAATTTACGACATGAATAATATACGCGAAAATCAACTTCCTTTATTCCGAACCTAATTTCAAATATCAAAATGATTTACGAAAAAGGAAGAAGAGGCAGAAAAAGCGATGGGAAAGCTAAAACAGATAAAACAAATGATGTTTTCTGTAGTTAGGAATCATACAGCAGAATTATGACGAATTTACATATAACGAATTTAGATGGTGATTCTTCAGGTCCTGATTCACCTTCTAGTTCCTATATCCAAATGAGTTCAAGACAAATATGATCAATCATTGCGACAAAAAGGAATTGCTGTTGGAAATAACAAGAACTGCAATTTATCGAGCTTACGCGAATCTTTCCCGATATGGTTTCAAAATTTCATCAATTAAAGGCCACGAATATCTCTTGGCAACATCAAGTACACTCATACCTTCCTGTTGACAATGTAACATTAGAAAAACTGTTCACAAGTTAGAACGCTTTTTTCTCACCGCGTTCAGAAGTTCAATGTTAGCACCATGATTTAGCAGTGATCGTACAATATCTTCCCTTCCTACTTTTACTGCCTCCATCAAGCATGTGAATCCAAACTTTCAAACAAGCCAATCGAAACCTGTGAATCCACAATCAAATAACTTACCTGATCTGTTGCATCTGGGTTCGCACCAGCAGATAAAAGGATTAAAACATTCTCAAATGACAACGTGTGAATGGCACAGGAGAGTGGGGAGAAGTGAAACTGTCATCAAATAATACTAAAGATCCTTAGCGAAGCACTATAATTGGCGACTTACTTCAATAGAAGCATTAACATCAATTCCCAACTGAAGAGCAAATCTGATCATTTCAGGATTGCCTCCGAAAACAGCCTCATGAAGTAACGTGGTGGCACTATTCTCATCAAAGGTAAAGTTCGCCCCGTTTGCTACAAGATACGAGAGAATTGGTAAATTCCCGTTTTTAGCAGCTAATAATAAAGGGTGATATGCTATGTCGAATGATTCTAAATTTGCCCCACACATAACCAGATAGTGAACAAGGTCTTCTCGATGATTGAAACTGGCCAAACCTACAGGAGTTAAGCCATCCTAAGGAAATTTCCTCATCGACACGAAGTTATCAGCCATTAGTCTTACCATATTACCAAAGTTAATATCGGCTCCATTCTCCACTAAAAACTTTACTATTTCTATCGGACGATCGTAACATGCATGCAAGAATAAACTGTTTCCATCCTAATAGGTTTCTCAGTTCTGTGCTCCACAATCTTAATGCTGATGGTTCTTTTCTTACCTCGAAAACATGTTCAGTAGAAATAAGGGCCTGATTCGCAACAAAAAATGAAATAAAATTATTGTAATCCCCTTGTATCAGAAGATCAAGTAACTCTTGATGCAACTCATCCATTTCCATTCCAATTTCAACAATCAACATCGCACTATTACCTTCTCTCACTTAAGAAGAAATTCCATTGTTATAAGAGGGCAAGAAGGATATTGTCTAATTTGTTTTTCAAGAGATTTGTGTTCTGTTCTTCCACGTTCACGTGGTAGAGGGTGGTGTGCGTTAGTTTTTGGGTCTTTGGTGGTTGGATTGACTTGTGG